>Ga0268252_1001555_pt1 | contig 12815 bp, 16 predicted proteins | sample AgamicMgSfrz_FD_200244 | JGI IMG/M metagenome (GOLD analysis project Ga0268252, IMG submission 200244) | Agave microbial communities from Guanajuato, Mexico - Mg.Sf.rz (v2) (version 3) | ecosystem: Host-associated > Plants > Phyllosphere > Phylloplane/Leaf | place: Guanajuato, Mexico | collected... | reverse complement strand
AAAATAATTTTATATATTATAGTTTGAAAAATAGAGTCGATGGAAATTTGTTGCAAATAGAAAACTAAAAATTTAAAAGTAGTGATGATAGGTGATTGGTTAATTAATTTTAAACACTAAAATTCTAGAGGAAATATTAAGAGGTGAAAGAAAGAAAAGTTAGAAAGGGGGAGTGTGTGTGAATTACATTATGACTCCGCAGATAATAAACTTTCTTATTGTGACTGTAGTATGCATTTTTATCTACTCAGGTGTAAACAGACATATTGAATCTAAATGTAAAAAACTTAATGGAGACAACAAAAGTTTTCTTGAAGGGAAATTAAAGGCGTTAAACCAGTTAATTGTATTTACTACTTATTTCTTTTACATACTGGATTTCTTTATTGATATAAAAATGTGTGCGGCTATCTTGGCTTTACTGGCTATTGCTACTCTAATTGCTTTTAAAAATCAAATAACCTCGCAAATAACAGGATACTTTAGGATTGTAAATAATGTCATAGAGGTTAATGAAGAGGTTGTTTTAAATGGTTGCTATAAGGGAGTAGTGAAAAACGTCTCTTTAAGTTCCATAGAGGTTATAGGAGAAGACGATGAAGTATTAATCTTTCCACACCGTAAAATAGATTTAATACAAAAGTTACCAAAAGAATATAGAAACGCTAATGTCAGTGTTGTACTTAGCTATAAAGAAGATCCAGAAAAAGTAGAAGACGTTCTAATTAAATTGACAGAGAAGTTAAATGAGAAATTTAAAGATTATTTATTTGGGAATTTAGATGGAACAGAAACATCCGTTTTTATTTATAAAGGGATAACTAAGTTAAACACGGATTGTTACGGAGTGGAATATTCTATTACAGGAAAAGTAAAATCTTCTCGAATTGGAGAGTTACAAACAAAGCTGAATAGAGAGATAGCAATATGTTGTTATAAAAACAATCTGAATTATTCAGAAGTAAATATATTTAATAATGCTGGTTCTAAATAAGTGTAAACGGGTTTTTCCCGTTTTTTTTAATTTATATAGAAATTCAAGGTAGAATTTAAAAAACTTGAAAGAGGGTTAAGCAATATGAGTGTAGCTAATATTTTAAGTGATTATTTAAGTAAAACCAAGGAAGAGGGTATATATATTGACTCAATAACTCTAAATGAGTTGCCGTATTATTCTATGGAGGAAAGAGAAATAGATAAGGTAAATAAAGTAGAACTCTTCGATGGAATTAACAAAGATATTATCTTTATGACATCGGAGGACAAGGTATTAAAATTTTTTGAAGGGATATTTACTGATGCGGAATTAATAAGTCGCTTTAATATTAATTTCAGATGGTATGTTGATTTAACCAAGCAGGGAGATGTGGAATTAAATGTAGGTGCTAATGTGGGAAATCTTAGCCAAGATCTAATTCTGTCAGCTTTAATTGACTTAATTGGAAAAGAGAAGTTAGAAGATATTATTTATTTCTATTCATCCATCAATTTTACGATATCAAAAGCGTTACAAAATCGATTAAAATTTGAGTTAGAAAGTAGAATAAAAGAGAATTTTAAACCCTTAGCAGAGCGTTCAGCGGAACTATATGAGGAGTTTGAACTTGCTATGACACAGTAAGAATTTAAGTATATAAAACAAAAGCTATCTAAATAATATTAGATAGCTTTTAACTTGAGAAGATTTTATTTACTTCGTATATTCGTTCATACTGCTCAATTAATTGTTCAAAATCTTTAATAAGTGATTTACAGAGTCTTTCATTCAAGATGTCAATTTGAATCTCAATAGTCATAATAGCGGAGTAATTAGCGTGGTCGTTAATATAATCGCTGGTTACAGCGTGTAGGAGAACTCCGTTATATTTTTCAAAGGAATTGATAATGTTGTTCATAACGTACCTCTTATCAATGAAATCAGGAGTAAACCAATGTAACGTAAATACGGGAAAAGAATAAAGTTGAGGATCTAAAAAGTAATTTAAATAATCTTTATGACTATGGTTAGTATAAAAGTGTTCTTTTAATAAATGGCCATAATTTAACATAGATACTATACCCGCTTTCTCTAAGTTTCCATAGTATCATTTGAGAATCAATAACTTAACACCTTCTTATATCCTTACTTATATAATGGGTTAATAGAACATACAAAAAAGAGACTTGTAAAAAGTCTCTTTTAACATTTCTTGAATATGTATTATAAGCGTTTCGCGCCAATGAATTTAGGTTTCCAGTATGTATTGCTTGTACTTGTAGTAGAAACGCCTTTAGAAGTTGCTGCGTGAATCATTTGACCTTTTCCTAAGTAGATTGCTGCGTGTGTAGGTTTTGAAGCCTTATTAGGACCAAAGAACATAATATCCCCAGGTGCTAAGCTAGACATACCGTTCACTTTTTTACCGGATAACTTGTACATATCTGCTGCAGTTCTAGGAAGTGTTTTACCTGCTTTGCCGTAACTGTATTTGATAAGACCTGAACAATCAAAACCTTTAGGAGTAATACCGCCCCACTTATATTTAACACCCATATTTGCTTTTGCAACAGAGATTGCGTTTGTATGATATGAAGCTGCTTGACTCATAGATGGTGCTGCGCTACCTACAATAGCAACTACAGCAAGCGCCGCGATAATTTTTTTGAATTTATTTTTAAACATAAATGTTACCTCCGAATTATTATATGAAAATTATATACAACGGAGGGGATGGTGGTCATCACGAACTGTTTACAGTTATATTACAAATATCTGAAATAGTGTAATATTACTGGAACTTATATCAACTAAGTCCACTTTGAAGAAATATAAGGATATATTATGTATATATGTTAAATTTATTTTTACGCTAAAACCTCTCTATAAGTACCAAGGTTATTTATTTTGGTTCTTTTTTAAAAAGTAGTGATTATTATGTTGTTTAAAAATTCAAATGTAATTTAATCCAATTCCAATAGTGATTTTTATGTTTTTTCTATTTTTTTGATGTTTTATTGGTATATTACTTAAAACATAAAACGGAGGTTTTGAAGATGAACAATATATCTTTATCAAAATTTATGGAGAAACACAATATTGAAATTGGACATAGTGGCATTGAAGAAAAAAACCCTTGGGTTAGCCTTAAAGTGACGACACGTACAGGTCAAGTAGAGCATTACAAAGTTTCATATACAGAGAGAAGAGATGATTTCTTAGCAAATGTGTTTTTTTCAGATCAACCAAATATCTTTACTTACAAGGCCTTGCTTGCTTTTCCGCTAATTTTATTAAAGAATAAGGCAGAAGTTAGAGGTAAGGACTTTAAAATTGTTTCTTCGACATTAACCGTTGATTTACTTAGTGCCTTTATCGTAGACAATTATTCTGCTTATAGGGTCCAGGAAACTAAACTTAACGAAATTAACGTTAACGACTGGTTAGATATTCTTTGCATTGTCTCAGACCATCCAGCGATTCAAGAAGTACTTCAAGTTACTCCTAACTTACTGTTTAGAACGATTACAGGAGAAACTTTTGAAATTAAATGGCACGACAGCAGAACGCATAGCTGTTATAAAATAAGAGAATTTCGAGATGGTGCACAGCTTCAAGACGTTACTATAGAATTTCTTAAAAGCTTTTTAGATCAATTGTTAACTCAGGAAACGGTTATTTCTAAAACAATTAAAAAGCTTACTAGTTCAAATGATGAGACATATTCTGAATTTGAAGTCCGAGCTTTATTAAGCGCAGTAAAAAGTGGGTTGAATCTTTCGAGTCTAGATGAAGTGGATCCTCTTGCTTTAAGTGATATGCACTTCACGCAAGGTGATGATATCTATTATGCTGAAAAAAGCTTAAGATATGCCGGTGTTTTAAAAAGTTCATAAGTAACACAAAGAATAAAAATTGAAAAAGCTATTCAAAAGAATAGCTTTTTTGTTGCTTTCGAGAAAAAAGTGAATATAAAGAGTCTTGGCATAGATATAGAGAGCCAAATTTTATTTCTTACAAGGGGATTACCCTTGTTTTTTCATCCAAAAATACTTGTTAGTTCGTAAGTGCTGAGAAGCTGATTTATAAGAATAGGTAACTCTTTATTAAAAGAATCAGTAGATGATGTTACAGGGATAAACCAATAACCGTCTTCTAAAAAAATTACCTTCAGAGATCTTTCGTTCATAAAGTAGTCTCTAAGAATAATGCTTGAGTTTTTTTTGTCATACGAAACAGCAATAGTGTATTTAGTTCGCTTGGCTAACTGTGAACCAAGATAGTCCACAAAATTTTGTGCAATATCTTTCTCTAAGTAAGGAACTTTTAATTTACCGGAGTGGGTAAATCCATATGTTTTAAGAATGCCAAAAAAGTTCTCTACACACTCTAACGGCTTAGATCTAATTGAAAAATAGGACTGTTGAGTATGGGGGTTTATAAACCATTTCTCTTCAAAACAGGAGTTTGAGTTATAGAAAGCGGGTTTAATTACAAAATCGTTTGATACAATGTCTATTTTTGTGGGAAAATAATTGCTTTTGTGATAAAAGAAGTGTTGTTCATCAACCAGGGGGGCTTGAAGTCGCTTTTTGACAAAATTATTAAAGGAATAATAACCGGCTTCTGTTACGGAAAGTTTCACGTACTGACACCTACTTGTTTAATTTATTTTATTTTTTAATTGAATTAAAAACAAGAAAGAAAAAAGGAACGTTTTTTCCAATACTTAAATTTAGTTATAGAGAAACTAAATTGAGGAGGAATGAATGTTGTTAAAAAAGAGATACCTGCTTGTAGGTGCTGCGGTGCCGCTATTAATACTTAATGGTTGTTCTATTGGAGATAGCACAGAACAAAGGGATATCCCTGTCGAAAAGATTGATATGTCTCGCTATGCAAGTAAGACTGCTGAGGGCATTTTCGATGGAGTATTGAACACTAAATTTGTTGATATAAAAATAAATGGAGAAGTTAAGATATTTACTGTAAACGATAAAGCAATTAAGCAGTTGGAGAATTTAAACGAAGGCGATCAAATTCAATTTGTTTATTCTTTAAACGAAAAGACTATTCAAAATGAGCTTCAAAGTGTTACACAGGTAAATGGTCAAGAAATTGAAACAGCTATCGAAGAGATAAAACCTGTAAAGGATAATCTTAACGTGAAGAAAAAAGTGAAGAAAGAAAATGAAATTGAGATGGAAGTAGAATATCCGAAAACAACAAAAATAGTTGGAGCTATAAAAAGCGAATTTATTGAGGGTAAGTTTAATGTAATTGATACATATGACTGGAATGATCAAACTCTAGATAAAGGGAATACAGAAATTCGATTCCATACGGTAGTAGATACTATAGAGGATGATATACAAAAAGAACGTTGGCGTGCTGCTGACATCTTAAAAGAAGTAGGAGAACTCCACGAGAAAAAGGAAAGTAATCGCGATGGAGTAAAATTCGTTTTCTATGCTGAAAATGACAATGAATATAAGGAAATAATGGTTATGAAAAATAAATATGGCTATTTACGAGTTGAAACGGATACTCCGTATGATGAAAAAGAGGATACAATCGCTGAAGTTACAGCAATGTTAAACAGTATAGAATAAGGTGCAATTTAAGCACCTTATTTTTATTTTTGAAAAGAAATTACAAACTGGCGGATAAAGTATGAACAGATGGGAGGGGGAATATGGGTAAAAAAACTTTTTACATTATACTGGCTATAATTATCTTGTTAATTATAGGAGCTATTTATAATCATTTCTCTTTCACGCATATTGCACCTGGTTTAAAGGATGATGCACCAAAATTTTATGCGTAATAATTTCATTTAGTGGAGTAGAAAATTCGTTTTCTCTCCTTTTTCTTTAAAGGGAAACTAAAATATAAGTAGTAACAAGCTAAAATTTTACTCTTCTGTAAAATACGAATGTTTATTAAGACTAGAACTTTTTGTTAAAAAGTATATAATGAAAGGCATAAAGAGTATTTGCTAATATTAAACTTTCAACTAATAGTGATGATATGTCTTATAGGACGTTTATTTAAAAGTAAAAGCATTTAGTTTGTTGCTACCATAAATACAACAGAGAGGATGTTAATAATGGCTAGACCAAAAAAACAAGAACTGGAACCAAAAAAAGTTAAAGAATTAGAGAAGCTCGTTGATCTGGAGAATAAATGGTTAACACAAAATCAAAACGGCAGTGTTCATTTTAAACCGGAATCCAATGAAGAATTATTAGTTGTTCTAAAAAATATTGAAGCAAAAATGTCCGATGATGTTAAAAGAAGAATAGAAGTATATTAAGATTAAAAAAGCCTTTAGAATACTAAAGGCTTTTTATTTATCTCAGGCGACTTTTGTAGTAACCATTGGAAAACGGGCTCCAAAGGTTCGAATAGCGGTTTTTTCTCCAGTTTGTACATTCTTTACAACAATACAATATCTATGTTTTTTGATGAAATTGTTGATATCATCGTTAAACCATTTACTTTGAATAAAACTTAAATATTCTTCATTAGACATTTCAATAAGGGGTACGGTCAATTTTCTGTTTTTATATAATGTTGTTTTGTTAATGTCTTTGTTAAATTCTCCACTTCGAGCTTTTCTGTTCATATTAATTCCTCCTTTTTTATATAATCTTTCTCTATAAGAAGTGTAAGTCAAAAAAAGTTAAAAAGTGAAAAAGCGCTGATTTTATTTATAACTTTTCGTTTTTTTCTCCATTTTTAAACCAAGCGAGTAAAATTAAAAAAATCGCCATAAAAAGGAGAGGAAACTCTATGGAAAGTATAAATTTTAATGAAGTGTATATTGATGATGCAATTATAAATAGTGCATTTCTCGGAATGTTTGATAGCCATATGTTTACAAGAGAAGGCACAAACAATAATAAAACAGATGTCAATGAAGCGTATGTTGATGACGTAGAAATCGATGACCTAGAAATAGAAGGTCTTAGTAATTTGGAGGTAGATATTAAGAATGTGCCTGACAAGAGTTTAAATATTAGATATTTAGATTTCGATCAACTTGTCGAACAGTGGTCCGATTTAGTATGGAGTATAGCAAGAGAAATCAAAAAAACTAAAGGAACTACTTATAGGATAGATGAGCTATATAATTTTGGTTTATATGGTTTGTGGATGGCGCAAGAGAAATACGATGAAAGCAAGGAAACAAAATTTATGACATATGCCTATTGGAACATATATTTTTATATTTCAAATGAAGTTAAGCGGGAAAAAGAGCGTCAATCAGGTCTTAATCGATGTCAGTATGAAAAGAAAGAAAAAATAAGAAAAACTCTTAATGATAAACTAGAAAATGGTTGGACTTTACAACAGGCGGAAATAGAGAGCGGATTAACAAAAGAAGAATGGGATGAAGCAATCTACTTTTTAAAATGTAGTAAAAGAAAGTCACTATACCAACCAGTTGAGTCTAAAACTCAAACATCAAAGAAGGAACTGATTCAGTTTATCCAAGGTGATAACAGTCCTGAACAAAAGCTATTTAATCTTATGGAAAGAATTTCTTTGAACCTTAACGAAACGGAGAAAGAAATTTTTAAACATCTTTACATCTTAAAATATACACAAAAAGAGACATACAAAAAGTTTAATCTGAAGAAGAGTACATTCGAGTATAGAAGAAAGAAACTAATTGATAAAATCAAAAATATAATTATAAACGAACAAATCCCCGCAACTTAATGTCGCAGGGATCTTTTTTTAATTATTTAGTTACAAGTTGAGAATAAAGTTTTTTTGTTTTATGATTAGCAACCGCTAAATCAATTAATTGAGTAATTAAGTCTTTGTATTCAATGCCAATGTCTCCAAATAACATAGGATACATACTGTGTTTAGTAAAGCCTGGCAAAGTGTTAATTTCGTTAACCATAACGCGATTTGCTGCTTCCTCAGAATAGAAGAAATCGATTCGAGATAAGCCTTTTACGTTGATAACTTTCGCTACCTTTTCGGCATATATACGAATTTCCGCTTCAACTTCTGGAGGAAGTGATGTAGGGATAAGCATTTTGTTACCTTCTGTAGAAACGTATTTTGCATCATAGTCATAAAAGTCTGCTGAAGTTTCAATCTCGCCAATTGATGATAGTGTGTAAGGGCCATTTCCTAATACACCAATCTCAACTTCACGCGCTTTAATGAATTCTTCAACAACAACTTTGTTATCGTGATTAAATGCAACTTCTAGAGCGTGTAATAGCTCTGTACGATTAGTAGCCTTATTAATCCCTACACTTGATCCAAGGTTAGCAGGTTTAATAAAACAAGGGTATCCCAACTGTGTTTCAATATCTGTTAAAATGCTATCTTTTGATACAGCATAATCATTTTCGTAGAAATATTGATATTGACCTTGAGGAATATTGTTTGCTACGAAAAGATCTTTTGTAGTTCCCTTATCCATACTAACGGCTGATTCTAGTACACCGCAACCTACATAAGGAACGTTAATGTAGTCTAAAATTGACTGTAAGCGGCCATCTTCCCCGAAAGGACCGTGTGTAATAGGGAACACTACATCTACAAGTGATTCAAGTTCAAAAGGGTTAAAGGTAGTAGGATGTGTCACAACTAATTGTGACTCCGTACTTGGCGCTGCTTGAAGAGTTCCTTGTTCAAACCATTTGTTTTCTTTGTTAATAAAAATAGGTTTTGCATCAAATTGAGTGTAATCTATGTTAGATAAAATGTTGAATGCGCTTTTAATTGATACTTCGTGTTCACCACTAGCACCACCGTAAAGTACTGCAACTGTGCGTTTCATTGTAACCACTCCTAATTATTTATCTAATTTAAATGTAATACAGTTTGTATGAGTTCTATAGGCATCTCTTAATTGGAAGTCTAATTCTTTAGGGTATAAGTATTCGGCATATCCGCATTCGTTACAAATAGTCGCGGGTATGTTTTTTACTAAGATTTCAAAGTTGAACATCTTATGGGTACGTTCGATTTTTATTTCTTCTGTGCTTCCGTTATGGTTACATTTTGGACAAATGTTCATTTTTATCACTCCTTAAAAATACATTTCATTTAACAAGATTTTTAAACGTATTTTCAAGAGGGGAGTGTTATTTTTTAAAAAAATATGAATATTTTTTTGTTGTAACCATTTATAGTTCTTTCTTGAAGAATTTCTTAGCCAGTAGAAATATATCGAATCAATAAGATTTTCCTCAGTGCGGTAGATTCCTACATAACCATTATGTTTGTTCACAAAAGATTCAATCTGACTTTTCATAGATAATGTTAGACTAATCTTTAAATTAGTTGAAATGTCAATTGCATTCCTCAAAGCAAATCTCCTTTAAGATATAGCATTTTAAAAAGGAGGGGTAAACCACTCCTTCGAATCCGCTACTCTCGTGGCGTACTACTGCTTCTAGCATAAAGCCAGCAATCCCCCTTCGCCCAAAGGTTATATCCATTAAGATTTTACTGTATGAAATAAGTTTAAATACAATTGTTTTGCTCTATTTTCTATGTTAAGCGCAGCGTTATAATCTCGATCAATTTCATTAGAACATTGTGTACATCTGTAAGTTCTTATATGTACAGGTATCCATCTTTTGTTTCCGCACTTAGAACAAAGTTGGCTAGACGGATAAAACCGCTCAACAAGAATTAAATGTTTACCTTTTTCCTCACACTTATACCTCAGCATATCAGCAAATTCTCCCCAACTTACATCGGATAAGCTGTTTCGAAGATGTTTTTTCTTTTGCAAGTCTTGAATATTAATGTTTTCTATGCCAATAACATCGTATGTATTGGTAAGGTAGTGAGTGAATTTGTGTAAAAAATCAATTCTTTGTCTATGAAGCCTCGAGTACAATTGATTAACCTTTTCTTTTTGCTTCATCCAACTATTAGAGCCTTGTTGTTTAGTAGACAACTTGTGTTGCTCAATATATATTTTTTCTTTCATTTGTTCGTAAAACCTTGGATTTTTTACAGATTTTCCGTTCGAAAGAGAAGCAAAGGTTTTTAAACCAACATCTATACCTATCGTTTTTAAATCAGAAGTTTTCTTTTGTGCTGGTTTTTTAGAGACCAGAAAATTAATATACCATTTTTTATTTTTGTTATAAAGTTCAACCTTGTGAATTTTAGATGGTAATTTTCTAAAGTGTGATAAGCGAATGTTTTTGCAAAAGGGGAGGGACACTTCATTTTTAAATGGGTTGTAAGAAAATTGTTTAAAGGAAAGAGGGAATGAGGCCTCAAGGTAGCCTGACTCTTTTTGAAGGTTACTTAATACTTGGGGAAAGATTAATTCGGTGAATAGGGGTGTGAATGAGCGATTTTCGAACAAAGGGTTTATTAACGAACGTAGTTGAGCTGCGGTTATGCGGTTTTCCGAAGATAAGTGAGGGGATAGGAGAGTATAGGCTTTGTTAATATGTTTTAACAAGTTGTTAAAGATAATTTCTTGATTACTATTAAGTTTTAATAAAAATTTATAACTTCTAAAAAGCATTTTTAAAGCGCCTTTCTTAATTAAATGTGATTTTTTAAATAAAGGAAAAATTTGATGTTATGATACTAAAAACATTTTAAGGATGGAGTTGTTTTATAATGCTTAGAAAGCAAGGTAAAATTCAGAAAAGTGATTACTATGATAGAGTCGATATTAAAATTCCAGTGGTAATGGATGAAGGAGATAAAAGAATTGAATACTTACATATACCGGAGGAAGAGTTAATTATTGAGTCGATTGTATACCCTTCAAAGAAAGAGGTCTTAATTTATTTGAGAAACTACTTTCAAGTGGATAGTTTCCCATTTACTGATCAAGAGAAAGAAACTATTTTCAATTACATAAAGCATCTTGACTGTGGCGAAATGTCCGATTATGACCAGATTTTCAGATAAGAAATTTAGGATAAAGTTATTTAAAACTTTTATAAGATGAAATTCTAATTTCTATATTACGTTTATACATTTTAGCCTATATAAGATTTTTCTTATTAGGCTTTTATTTTTTTATAAGCACCTTTTAAAATTATTAGGTTTGGAATTTCTTTAAAACACTTTTTATTATTTTCTTTGTCTCCTCTATATTGTTAAAAGGTTAGAAAAACCCGCCTGAAATATTGAGCGGGTTTTTATTTAATCAAAAGAACTCTTGAATACCTTGTGCGATTGCTTTTGCAAACTTATCTTGATATGATGGGCTACCGATCTTAGCTGCATCAGATTTATTGGTAACAAATCCAGTTTCAATTAGTGTAGCTGGAACCGTACTTCCTCTTAAAACAGCAAAGTTAGCATAGTCTACAGGACGTTTCTTCATTCCTGTGTCTTTAATAATTTCATCTAAAATTAGTGTAGCTAGTTTTTTGTCTCCACGACTAGAGTTATACCAGAATGACTCCGCGCCAGATGCAGAAGCAGAACCAGAGTTAGCGTGGATACTAATAAAAGCATCAGCTTTCATCTTAGTAGCTAAGTTAGGACGACAAGATAAATCAGCGTTATATCCAGCGTCTGAGCAAGCTGTATCTGAAGTGCGTGTCATTACTACTTGTGCGCCTTTTGCTTGGAGATAATCTCTTGTTTTTAGTGCAATCTGTAAGTTAACATCTTCTTCCGCTACAAATCCTTGAGCACCGGCAAATTGGCCTCCGTGACCTGGATCAAGAACAATTAATTTACCTTTTAATTCACCAGTAGCCTGTGTTGGCTTAGTAACACTTGGTTTTGAGCCTACTAAATAACCAACACTTGCATAACCAGTATAGTTACCATATTGAACTTTAGCCCACCCATTAACAACGTCAGATACTTTTACAGAAGCTGTATATGGAATTTTAACTACTATTTTGTTTTGTACTCCGCGCCCAGTTCTAAGGTTTAAGCCATCAGCGGCATTAACATACTTAGTGACAGCGGAAAAAGCAGGAGTTGTAGGTGTTTTTTCTACAGGTTTTGTTGTTGTAGGGGTAGTAACTGGAGAAGAAGTAGTGGATGTGCTTAGGTAGCTTGAGTACACATAGCCTTTCTTGCCTTGAGCAGTAGTTACGTAAGCCCATTTACCGTTATATGAGTGTACAGTGACGTTACTTCCTTTTTTAAGGAAATCAACTTCTTTGTAATTTGCTCCAGCGCCATCACGTAAAGTTAACCAATAGGCAGTAACAGTTTGTGTCTCTTCAACATTTGAAGTTTTAGTTGGAGTAGAGCTGACCTTTGATAAATAACTAGAATATACATAACCAGTTTTACCATTCACCGATACTTTAGCCCAATTTCCTGTATACGAAATTACTTTTACGGTAGTACCTTTTTTCAAATAATCAATAGGTTGATATTTATCTCCTGCGCCATTACGTAAAGTTAACCAATATGGAGTAACAGAGCGTAATTCATCGCTAACCGTAACTGTTTTTAAATAATAATCCGAAATATAACCTTTTTTACCATTTCCAAACTCTATGTAGTCCCATTTGTCTCCGTCTTTAAGAACATTAACAATTTCACCTTTTTGAAGCCATTCAACAATTTTGTAGTTTGTTCCTGGGCCCGTTCTCACGTTAAGTGAAGGTGATGTAACTTCCTTTTGTGTTTGAGCCTCAACCTGAGTAGTAGATTGAATTAATGCTGCTGAAGGGATGACAAGGGACATCGCCATTAGACTTTGTGTAATTTTTTTCATTAGGTAATCCTCCTAGGTCCTATTTTTTGAGCATCCTATGTTTTGATTGTTAATTCCTCATAAAATAGTTCCTTGAAAAAAATAAAAAAATTTAATTCACATATTTTTAAGTGCGAAAAAATGAAATAGAAT
>Ga0268252_1001554_pt1 | contig 12817 bp, 13 predicted proteins | sample AgamicMgSfrz_FD_200244 | JGI IMG/M metagenome (GOLD analysis project Ga0268252, IMG submission 200244) | Agave microbial communities from Guanajuato, Mexico - Mg.Sf.rz (v2) (version 3) | ecosystem: Host-associated > Plants > Phyllosphere > Phylloplane/Leaf | place: Guanajuato, Mexico | collected... | reverse complement strand
TCTGCGGCGACTGCACGCGCGCGCGGCTGTCGACCGAAGGCAAGCTGTACCTGTGCCTGTTCGCGTCGACCGGCCACGACCTGCGCGCACTCGTGCGCGGCGGCGCGAGCGATGCCGAGATCGCGACTGCGATCGCCCGCATCTGGCAGGCGCGCACCGACCGCTATTCGCAGCTGCGCGGCAGCGCATCGGCCGATACCGCGCCCGACGGCGCCGGCAAGCGCGTCGAAATGTCGTATATCGGCGGCTGACGCACGCCGCTCTGTCCACCCTGCGCACGATGCCCACCCCCGCCTCCCCGTCGATCGCCGGCCTGCTGCTCGCAGGCGGGCGCGCCACCCGCATGGATGGTGTCGACAAGGGCCTGCAATTGCTCGACGGTACGCCGCTCGCGCTGCACGTGCTGCGCCGGCTGGCGCCGCAGGTCGACGAGACACTGATCAGCGCGAATCGCCATGCCGATCGCTATGCCGAGCTCGGTGCCCCGTTCGACGCGCGCATCATCGCGGATGAAACGCCCGACTTCGCCGGCCCGCTCGCGGGCCTGCTCGCCGGCATGCGCGCGGCGCACGCACCGCTGGTCGCGTGCTCGCCGTGCGATACGCCCTATCTGCCCGTCGACCTCGTCGCACGGCTGCGGGCGGCGCTCGACGCGCAGCAGGCGGACATCGCGATGGCCGTCACCGTCGACGCGCAGCAGGTGCGCTCGCCGCAGCCGACGTTCGCGCTGCTGCGCACGTCGCTGGCCGACGACCTGGCCGCCCGGCTCGCGGCCGGCGACCGCAAGGTGCGTGCGTGGTACGCACGCCACAAGACGGTCGAAGTCGAGTTTCGCGACGAGCGTGCGTTTTACAATGCCAACTCCTGGCAGGAACTCGCCGCGCTGGCCCGTCGCTGACGGCCCTATGCCGTTCCCGCCCGGCGCCCGCCACACGCGAAACCCGCGCCCCGGCACCCTCCTCGCGCCACCGGCCACGAACCCGATACGCCTTGCGGCGCAGTCCGACTGATGATCACGCAATCCTCGCCCGCCTCCCGAACCGCACCCGACCCCGATGCCCCGCTGTCGCTCGCCGACGCGCAGGCGCTCGCGTGCCGCTTCGCGGTGCCCGTCGACGCGTGTGACACGGTGACGCTGCGCGAGGCGCTCGACCGCGTGCTCGCGGCCGACGTGAGCGCGCCGTTCGACATTCCCGCGTACGACAACTCGGCCATGGACGGCTATGCGTTCGACGGCGCCGCCGCGGCATTCGCATCGGCGCAGGGCGAGGTCGCGATGCCGGTCGCCGGCACTGCGTTCGCCGGCCATCCGTTCGACGGCGCCGTGGCGGCCGGTGCATGCGTGCGCATCATGACGGGCGCGCCGATGCCGGCCGGATGCGACACGGTGATTCCGCAGGAACGCGTGCGCGCCGAAGGCGACACGATCCGCTTCGCCGCGCACGACGTCGCGCGCGGCGCGAACTGCCGCCGGGTCGGCGAGGATCTCGCGCGCGGCGCCTGTGCGCTCGCCGCGGGCCGCATCCTGCGGCCGTCCGATCTCGGCCTGCTCGCGTCGTTCGGCATCGCCGACGTCACGGTGCGCCGCCGCGTGCGCGTCGCCGTGTTCTCGACCGGCGACGAGTTGCGCGAGCCCGGCGAACCGCTCAGCCGCGGCGCGCTGTACGACAGCAATCGCGGGATGCTGATCACGATGCTCGAACGGCTGCACGTCGACACGATCGACCTCGGGATCGTCCGCGACGACCCGACCGCGCTCGAAGCCGCATTGCGCAACGCCATCGCCGCGCAAGCCGATGCGGTCATCACGTCGGGCGGCGTGTCGGTCGGCGAAGCCGACTTCACGCGCGACGTGATGGCGCGGCTCGGCGACGTGACGTTCGCGAGTCTCGCGCTGCGGCCCGGCCGGCCGCTCGCGTGCGGCACGCTCGCCCGCGCGGCCGACGGCGCCGGCCACGCGCTGTTCTTCGGGCTGCCCGGCAATCCTGTCGCGTCCGCCGTGACGTTCGTTGCGATCGTGCGCCCTGCGCTGCTCAAGCTGGCCGGCACGCAAACGCCGCCGCCCGCCATGTATACGGCGCTCAGTACGCAGCCGTTGAAGAAGCGTCCCGGCCGCACCGACTACCTGCGCGGCATCGCGACGCGCGCCGCCGACGGCCAATGGCACGTCGCGCCAGCGGGATCGCAAAGCTCCGCGTCGTTGAGCGGTCTGGCCGCCGCCAACTGTTTCATCGTCCTGGGCCACGATACCGCGGCAGTCGACGCGGGCGCCCCGGTCGACATCCTGCCGCTCGACGGCCTGATCTGAATTCCAATCGGTATATCTCTACGGGGGCAATCCGCACATGAAAAAACAAATCTCGTCGATCGCCGCGGGGCAGACCGCAAAGGCGCTGATCCTCGTCTACCTGACGTTCAGCGTGCCGATCGTGCTGCTCGGCATTCTGGTCGCGTATATCCGTTACGGGATGGTCGAGTTGAGCACGATCCTGAGCGCACTGCTGCTGAACGCGATCCTCGGTTTCGTGCTGCTGTGGATCGCGTGCCATGCGTACAACTGGGTCGCATCGCGCTTCGGCGGCATCGAGATCGTGCTGTCCGATCCGCCGGAGGAAGCGTGAGCGGCACGCCGCTGATCCGCGCGGCCGACCCGCGCGACGTCGGCGCGATCCTCGCGCTGATGCGCGAGCTGGCCGAGTTCGAGAAGCTCACGCATCTGTTCGTCGCGACCGAAGCCGATCTCGCCGACGCGCTGTTCGGCGAGCACCCGGCTGCCGAAGCGCTGGTGGCCGAGCGCGACGGCGCGATCGTCGCGTACGCGCTGTTCTTCCACAACTACTCGACGTTCCTCGGCCGCCGCGGGCTCTATCTCGAGGATCTGTACGTGCAGCCGTCGCAGCGCGGCACGGGCCTCGGCACCGCGATGCTGCGTCATCTCGCGGCACTCGCCGTCGAGCGCCGTTGCGCGCGCTTCGAATGGTCGGTCCTCGACTGGAACCAGCCGGCGATCGATTTCTACGAGAAGATGGGCGCGACCGTGCTGCCGGAGTGGCGCATCGTGCGCGTGACGGGCGACGCGCTGGACACGCTCGCCGCGCATTGAGCGCGAGCCGGCCGCGCCGGCGATCGCCGCACAAGAAAACGGGCGCCACGGCGCCCGTTTTTTCCGTCCGGCAGCAGCCGGCAACGCGCGTCACGCGTCGTCCGCATCGGCGCCTTCGGCCCCGTCCGCGCCGAGCAGCCCGGCCGCCGTGTCGCCCGGCAGCGCCTCGACCTGCTTGAGCTTGCGGCTCATCACCCGCGTGCGCTGCTCGGCAGACTCGATCGAACGCGTGACCGTTTCGAGCTGCGCCTTCGTGCGCGCGAGCACGTCGCCGAACTTGCCGAACTCCGTCTTGACCGCGCCGAGCACCTGCCACACCTCGCTCGAGCGCTGCTCGATCGCGAGCGTGCGGAACCCCATCTGCAGGCTGTTCAGCAGCGCGGTGAGCGTGGTCGGCCCGGCGACCGTCACGCGATAGTCGCGCTGCAGCAGGTCGGTCAGCCCCGGACGGCGCAGGATCTCCGCATAGAGCCCCTCGGTCGGCAGGAACAGCAGCGCGAAATCGGTCGTGTGCGGCGGCGCGACGTACTTCTCGGCGATCGTGCGCGCTTCCATCCGCACCCGCGCCTCCAGCGCACGCGCCGCCTCCTCGACGGCCACCGCGTCGGCGCGCTCCTGCGCGTCGATCAGCCGCTCGTAGTCTTCGCGCGGGAATTTCGCGTCGATCGGCAGCCACACCGGCGGCGCATCGCACGTGCCGGCTTCGCGGCCCGGCAGCCGAATCGCGAATTCGACGCGCTCGGTGCTCTTCGGCACCGTCGCGACGTTCTTCGCGTACTGGTCGGCCGTCAGCATCTGTTCGAGCAGCGCTTCGAGTTGCACTTCACCCCAGGTGCCGCGCGTCTTCACGTTGGTCAGCACCTTCTTCAGGTCGCCGACACCGGCCGCGAGGGTCTGCATCTCGCCGAGCCCGCGATGCACCTGCTCGAGCCGGTCCGACACGAGCTTGAACGATTCGCCGAGCCGCTGCTCGAGCGTCGCATGCAGCTTCTCGTCGACGGTGCGACGCATCTCCTCGAGCTTCGCCGCGTTGTTCGTCTCGATTTCCTTCAGCCGCTGTTCGAGCGTCGCACGCACTTCCCCGATCCGGCGATCGTTCGCCTCGGTCAGTTGCGTGAGCTGCCGGTGCAACGTGTCGCCGAACAGCCGCAACGCGCCAGTCTGCTCCTCGCGCGCCTGCTGAGCCTGGCGCTGCAGGCTCTCGCGCATCGCGTCGAACTGCTGCGCGTTGCCGGCGACGAGCTTGCCGAGCTGCTGCGCGAACCCCTCGATCTGGTTGTTCTGCACGGTCGCCACGCTCGTCAGTTGCGCGGCGAGCGTCTGCTGCAACTGGACGAAGCTGCCGGCCAGCTCGGTACGCGAGCCGCGTGCGTTTTCGACGATCTCGCCGCGCAATTCGCGTTCGAGCCGCTCGACCGCGCGCGCCTGAGCATGTGCGGCGTCCTCGATCTGATCGCCGAGCACGGCCGCATCGTCGTGGCGGCCGCCGCGCACGAGCGCGACGATCGCCACCGCGAGCGCGACGGCCAACACGACGACCGCCGCCAGCAACAACGTCATCGTCATGCGCGCGGCTTCCCGATCACGTCAGGGTTGATCGGATTCGGCGGCTGCCCCGCACGCGGCCCCTCGCCGAGCGCGGCGATCAGGTTGTCGGCAGCGAGATTCGCCATCGCGCGGCGGGTCTTTTCGGTCGCGCTCGCGATATGCGGCGTCAGCACGACGTTCGGCACCTCGAGCAGCGCCGGATGCACGCTCGGCTCGCCCTCGTACACGTCGAGGCCGGCCGCGGCGATCGTCCCGTCGCGCAGCGCGGCGGCCAGCGCCGCATCGTCGACGATCCCGCCGCGCGCGATATTGGTCAGCGTCGCCATGGGTTTCATCTTCGCGAGCTCGGCCGCGCCGATCGTGTGATGGTTCTCCTTGGTATACGGCAGCACGAGCACGACATGATCGGCTCGCGCAAGCAGCGCATCCTTCGACACGTATTCGGCATTCAGCTCGGCCTCGATCTCGGGCGCGACCCGCGACCGGTTGTGATAGATCACCTGCATCCCGAAGCCGCGCGCGCGGCGCGCGAGCGCCTGGCCGATACGGCCCATCCCGATCACGCCGAGCGTCGAGCCGTGGATGTCGGTGCCGAGAAAGCCGTCGTACGCCCACTTCTGCCAGTGACCGGCGCGCAGCCAGTGTTCCGATTCGGCGATCCGGCGCGCGGCGGCCATCATCAGCGCCCAGCCGAAATCGGCGGTCGACTCGTTCAGCACGTCGGGCGTGTTGGTGCCGAGCACGTTCGCCGCGTTGAACGCAGCCATGTCGAAGTTGTTGTAGCCGACCGCCATGTTCGCCACGACCCGCAGGCGCGGCGCCGCCGCGAGCGTGGCCGCGCCGACCGGATCGCCGGCCGTCAGCGCGCCGTCCTTGTCGGCCAGACGCGCGGCGAGCGCGTCGGGCGCGAGCGCGTCGCCGTCGTTCCAGTCGACGTCGAAATACTGCTTGAGCCGTTCGATCACGTCCGGAAAGATCGGACGCGCGACCAGGATCTTCTGCATCGCCATCTCCGCATGCCGCGGACGGATCGCGGCGCGCCATGCGCCGCCGGAGCCGCCCGCTCGGGGTTGAAAAACGTCAGCTTACGCCGTGAAGAAAAGCCACGACGTCAGCAGGAATACCGGTATCAGCACGACGAGCGCCCAGCCGAGGTACGCGAAGAAACTCGGCATCTTCACGCCGCGCGATTCGGCGATCGCCTTCACCATGAAATTCGGCGCGTTGCCGATATAGCTGTTCGCGCCCATGAACACCGCGCCGGCGGAAATCGCGGCGAGTGTCGACGCGCCGGTCGTCATCAGCGTCTGCGCGTCGCCGCCCGCGAGGTTGAAGAACACGAGATAGGTCGGCGCATTGTCGAGGAACGACGACAGGATGCCCGTCGCCCAGAAATACATCGCATCGATGGGTTTGCCGTCGGGCCCGGTGACGAGATGGACGATCTGCGCGAACGCGCCGTCCGCGCCCGCACGCAGGATCACGATTACCGGTGCGATCGTCACGAAGATGCCCGCGAACAGCTTCGCGACTTCCTCGATCGGCGCCCAGTTGAATGCGTTGCCCTCGCGCGCGGAACGCGGCGTCAGCGCGAGCGACGCCAGCGTCACCCCCACGAGCGCGACGTCGCGCACGAGATTCTGCAGCGCGACGTGCGTCCCCCACACGTCGAACGAGATGCCCGGCTTCCACACGCCGCTCATCAGCACGAGCGCGATCACGGCCGCCAGCAGCACGAAGTTGATCTTGCCGTCGATCGATAGCGCCGCGCCGTCGGGCGTCGGATCGAGCGCGGCCGGCCGCTCCTCGCCGCCCTTCCGGTAGAAGTACGTATCGAGCACGAAGAACAGCGTCAGCAGCACCACGCAGATGAACAGCATCGGCAGCGCGAGGTGCGTGGTCGTCCAGAAGAAGCTCACGCCGTTCAGGAAGCCGAGGAACAGCGGCGGATCGCCGAGCGGCGACAGCGAGCCGCCCGCATTCGCGACGAGGAAGATGAAGAAGATCACGACGTGCACGACATGCTTGCGGTTGTCGTTGGCGCGCAGCAGCGGCCGGATCAGCAGCATCGCGGCGCCGGTCGTGCCCATCACGCTCGCCAGCAGCGTGCCGAGCGCGAGGATCGCGGTATTCAGCTTCGGCGAACCATGCAGGTTGCCGTTCACGCAGATGCCGCCCGCGACCGTGTAGAGCGCGGTGAGCAGCACGATGAACGGAATGTATTCCTCGAGCAGCGCATGCACGAGCGTGCCGAACGCGGTGCCGACGCCGAACGCGACCGCGAACGGCGCCAGGAATACGATCGCCCAGCCGGCGGCGATCTTGCCGAAGTGGTGATGCCAGAACACGGGGGCGACGAGCGGGAACAGCGCGATGGACAGCAGGATTCCCGCGAACGGGATGCCCCAGAGCGCGGACAGCGTGGCACCGTCGAGCGTGGCGGCCGATGCGAGCGCGGGAACGGCGCCAAGCGCGATTCCCGACGCCATGCCCGCCCAGGCGGCATGTCGTTTCATGCGGAACTTCCTTGTTCGAGTAGGGGTGAATGCAGTGGGCGCGTCAGGCGCCCCGTACGACGATCGCGTGCACGCGGTACGGGCCGTGCGCGCCCAGAATGATCGTTTGCTCGATGTCGCCCGTGCGCGACGGGCCCGACACGAAATTGACCGCGCGCGGCAACTCGCCTCGCTCCGCGCGAATCAGTGCGAACGCGTCTTCATGACCGGCGACGATGCGTGACGCCGGCACGATCGCGATGTGGGTTTCCGGCAGCAGGCCGGCCGATGCGTAAGTGTCGGGGCCGGACAGCAACACTAGCGACCCCGTTTCCGCGGTCCCGCAGAAGCAGCCGGTGAGGCCGACGAGATCGCCGTCGCGCGGCCTGCGGCACTCGACCGACAGGCCGGCGCCGGCCCAGTCGAGATCGGCCAGCGTGCGCCATGCGACGGCCTGCGTCGGCAGACCATGAGCGGCAAGATAGCGGGCAGCGGCGGCGGGCACATCGGCCAGCGTCGCGACTTCGTCGACCGTGGTCGACAGGCGCCCCGCTTCGTCGACGAAAGCGGCGACGAGGTCGGCCGGCGCCGGCGGGCGCGGGCCCTCCGGATGACGGGCGAGATAGTCGGCGACGCCGTCGCGCTCCGCTGCATCGGGTTCGGCCGCGCGCCCCTGCGCCGCGCGGATGCGCGCGAGGATCTGGCGACGGGCAGCGGAAGTGTCCATGAACGGTCCTCGTGACGTTGGCGTGCAATACGTCGGATTATACCGGCCACCCCTGCCGCGACACACCTTCGGCCGAACGGCCGATGCCTACTTCGACGCGTCTTCCTCGACCGGCTGCGCGATGCCGAATACCTGCCGCAGGTACGCGAGATACGCCTTGTCGTCGCACATGCTCTTGCCCGGCGAATCGGACAGCTTCGCGACCGGCTGGCCGTTGCAGCGAACCATCTTGATCACGATCTGCAGCGGCACGTAGCCGAGATCGTTGGTGAGGTTGGTGCCGACGCCGAACGCGAGCTTGCAGCGGCCGCGGAACCGTTCGTACAGCTGCATGACCTTCGGGATGTCGAGCGCGTCCGAGAACACGAGCACCTTGGTGCGCGGGTCGCACCGGTTCGCCTCGTAATGGCGCAGCATCCGCTCGCCCCACTCGAACGGATCGCCCGAGTCGTGGCGCGCACCGTCGAACAGCTTGCAGAAGTACATGTCGAAGTCGTTCAGAAACGCGTCCATCCCGTAGACGTCCGACAGCGCGATTCCGAGGTCGCCGCGATATTCCTTCGCCCACATCTCGAAGCCGTAGATCTGCGAGTCGCGCAGCCGCGGGCCGAGCGCCTGGCATGCCTGCAGGTATTCGTGCGCCATCGTGCCGAGCGGCGTGATGTCGTGCTTCATCGCGTACAGCACGTTGCTCGTGCCCGCGAACTGCGGGCCGAGCCCGTCGCGCAGCGTGAGCGCGACTTCCTCATGCCAGACCTTCGAGAAGCGCCGGCGCGTGCCGTAGTCGGCGATCTTGCAGTCGGCGAATTCGGGCTTCGCGCCGAGCAGCTTGATCTTCTCGCGCAGCCGCTCGCGCCCTTCGCGATAGTCGGGCTCGCGCTGCGTGTTGCGGAAATAGACTTCGTTGACGATCGCGAGCACCGGGATCTCGAACAGGATCGTATGCAGCCACGGCCCCTCGATCACGATGTCGATTTCGCCGTTGCCCTTCGGCGACGGCGTGATCGAGATGTACTTCTCGTTCAGGTGGAACAGCGCGAGGAAGTCGACGAAGTCGCTCTTGATGAAGCGCATCCGCCGCAGGTAGTCGAGTTCGACGTCGGCAAAGCGCAGCGAGCACAGGCCGCGCACCTCGTCGCGAATCTCGTCGATGTACGGCACGAGATCGACGCCGGGCGTGCGGCACCGGAAGCGGTATTCGACGTTTGCAGCCGGGAAGTGATGCAGGACGACCTGCATCATCGTGAACTTGTAGAGATCCGTGTCGAGCAGCGAAGTGATGATCATGATGACGGCAGCGCCAATATCGTGACCGGGCCCCGGCGCACCGCGCGCCGCCCGGTCTGTCGGTCATGTTACCCGAATGCGGGCCGGACCATCGTGAAACCGCCCCGTCGCCTTGCCGCATCGTGCCGGCGCCCGACGTGCGCGTACCCGTCTTGTACATCCCATAAACTAATCACGAAACGATATAAGCCGGATAGCCGACCTCGTCATGCGGGTTTTGCGCTTCAGTTACAATGCCGCTTTTGGCGCAAACGCCACCCCATATATACCGCCAAGCAGGAGCGTTTTAATGACTCACGTTGTGACCGAAGGCTGCATCAAGTGCAAATACACGGATTGCGTGGATGTGTGCCCGGTGGATTGCTTCCGTGAAGGTCCCAACTTTCTCGCCATCGATCCGGACGAGTGCATCGACTGCGCCGTGTGCGTCGCCGAATGCCCGACCAATGCGATCTATGCCGAAGAAGACGTTCCGGGCGACCAGCAGCAGTTCACCGAGCTGAACGCCGAGCTGGCGAAGAATTGGCCGTCGATCACGAAGACCAAGCCGGCGCCGGCCGACGCGGACGAGTGGAAGGACGTGCAGGACAAGCTGCACCTGCTCGAGCGCTGATCGCGCGGCGGCCGCAAAAATTTTTATGCGCCGCAGCCCCAAAGTGTTGACAGGTTAGCGAACACTCCATACAATCTCGTTTCTCTGCTGTTGCTTGTTTGTTCCCCGATAGCTCAGTCGGTAGAGCGCCGGACTGTTAATCCGTAGGTCCCTGGTTCGAGCCCAGGTCGGGGAGCCAAAAACGCAAAAGCCCGTTGAAAGTGGACGGGTTTTTTGTTGGAAAACACAGCACGCAGATGTACCGATTTATTCCCCGATAGCTCAGTCGGTAGAGCGCCGGACTGTTAATCCGTAGGTCCCTGGTTCGAGCCCAGGTCGGGGAGCCAAATAGCGAAAGGCCCGTCATGCGACGGGCCTTTTGTTTTTCCGGCCACCGTTCCGTCTTTCTGCTTTTCGTGGCCCGGTCATGCACATGCTAGAGTCTCTGTCCCGCATTCGCATCCGGTTCCGTCGATGAAGCATCGTCTCCTGCGCTCCGCGCCCCTCGCCCTCCTGCTCTCCGCCTTCGCCGCGGCACCGTTCGCGCATGCGGAGGAAGTCGGCAGCGTCAACACCCATTTCCGCGTCACGGGTTCCGACCGCGTGGTCGTCGAGGCCTATGACGATCCGGTCGTGACCGGCGTAACCTGCTACGTGTCGCGCGCCCGCACCGGCGGGATCAAGGGCACGCTCGGCGTGGCCGAGGACCCCAGCGAAGCGTCGATCGCGTGCCGGCAGGTCGGCCCGATCAGCTTCAAGGAACCGGTCAAGCAGCAGGCCGACGTATTCAGCGAACGCATGTCGTTCATCTTCAAGACGCTGCACGTCGTGCGCGTGGTCGACAAGAAACGCAACACGATCGTCTATCTGACCTACAGCGACCGCATCGTCAGCGGCAGCCCGAAGAACGCCGTCACCGCGGTGCCGATGCCGGCCGGCACGACGATTCCGGTCAAGTAAGGCCGCACCCGCCGGGCGCGCGAGCGATACACTGTCGGTTCGACCGCTCGCGCCCGATCATGTCCCCCACCCGCCTCCCCGATTCCGCACGCTACTGGCGTACGCCGCTCGTGCCGGACGCGGACCTGCTCACGGCCACCTATCGCGATCACGCGTTCGCGCCCCACTGGCACGACGCGTACACGATCCCCGTGATTCTCGAAGGCGCGGAACGCTTCACCTATCGCGGCACCGGCTACGTCGCCGAAACGGGCACCGTGCCCGTGATCAATCCCGGTGAAGTGCATACGGGCTCGCGTGCCGCCGACGAAGGCTGGTGCTATCGCGTCAGCTACATGCCGGTCGAATTCATCCACGAACTCGCGAGTACGATCGCGGGCCGCCCGCAGGATGCGCCATGGTTTGCCCCCGACGTGATCCGCGACGCCGATCTCGCGGCCCGGCTCACGCTCGCGCACCGGATGCTGGAAGCCGGCAGCGAGCGCGCGCGGTCGTCGCAGGCCGATGCGCCCGGACAGCCGGCCGGCGATTCGGCGGCCGGCGATTCGGCCACCGGCGCGCCGCGCATCTACGATCCGCTCGCCGCCGAAACCGCGATGCTCGACGCGCTGTCGACGCTGATCGTGCGCCACGCCGACGTGCGGCCGCAACCGGCGCCGCTCGCGGCCGACGAGCCTCGCGTCGACGCGATGCGCGAGCGGCTCGCCGCCGACCTGACGTCCACGGTGACGCTCGACGACGTCGCGCAGACGGTCGGCCTGTCGCCATTTCACGCGGCGCGCCTGTTCACACGCACGACCGGCATGCCGCCGCATGCGTGGCGCAACCAGCTGCGGCTGCAGCGCGCGCTGGCGCCGCTGCGTGCGGGCGTGCCCGTCGCCGATGTCGCCGCGGCCAGCGGCTTCGTCGACCAGAGCCACTTCACGCGGCATTTCAAACGGATGTTCGGCGTGCCGCCCGGGCGCTGGCAGGCAAGCTGACGCGCGGCTTCCCGCCATCGTCGGCCGCGCCGCGCCCCGTGCCGGCCGGCACGTGAGCACCGGCCCCGCTCCGGCGGGCGCAAGAACATACAAGCCGGCTCGCCGCCGGCCCGCTATCCTCCCGCTCATGGAGGAGCGCTTCTTGAACAAGACACCCGCATCACCCCCGCGCCGCCCGCTCAATGAATGGCTCGATGGCGCGCGCGACACGATCCCGATGATGATCGGCGCCGCACCGTTCGGCGTGATATTCGGCACGCTCGTCGGCGGCGGTCCGCTCGCCGCCTGGCACGGCGCACTGATGTCGCTCGCCGTGTTCGCGGGCTCCGCGCAATTCATCGCGCTCGGCCTGATCGCCGGCAGTGCCAGTTTCGTCGTCGTGCTCGCCACGACGCTGATCGTGAACCTGCGCCACCTGCTGTACAGCGCGACGCTCGCGCCCTATGTCGCCCACCTGCCGCTGCGCTGGCGCGCGACGCTCGGCGCGTTGATGACCGACGAGGTGTTCGCGGTCGCCTACGGCCACTACCGGCACTACCCGCCCGGTACGATCGGCCCCCACTACTTTTTCGGCTCCGGGCTCGCGATGTACCTGAACTGGCAGGTCTGGACGCTCGCGGGCATCGGCTTCGGCGCGGCGTTCCCGGGCCTGCAGTCGCTCGGCCTCGATTTCGCGATGGCGGCGACCTTCATCGCGATCGTCGTCCCGCAGCTCGGCACGCTGCGCTATTTCGCGGCGGCGGCCACGGCCGGCACGCTCGCGTACTTCTGGCAGGGCTGGCCGTACAAGCTCGGGCTGCTCGGCGCGGTCGCCGCCGGCGTCGCGATCGGCGTCGTGCTCACGCTGCGGCACGATCGCACGCAAGCCAACGCTCGTTCGGAGGCCGCATCGTGAGCTACGCGCTGTTGATCCTCGGGATGGCCGTCATCACGTATGCGATCCGCTCGACGCTGTTCCTGTTCGGCGAGCGGCTGACGTTCCCGCCGCTCGTGCGGACCGCGCTCGCCTTCGTGCCGGTCACCGTGCTGACCGCGATCATCGTGCCGATGACCGTCTCGCCGCACGGCGGCACGGCCGAGCTGACCTGGCGCAATCCGCAGCTCGTCGGCGCACTCGCGGCCGTG
>Ga0268252_1001544_pt1 | contig 12875 bp, 16 predicted proteins | sample AgamicMgSfrz_FD_200244 | JGI IMG/M metagenome (GOLD analysis project Ga0268252, IMG submission 200244) | Agave microbial communities from Guanajuato, Mexico - Mg.Sf.rz (v2) (version 3) | ecosystem: Host-associated > Plants > Phyllosphere > Phylloplane/Leaf | place: Guanajuato, Mexico | collected... | reverse complement strand
GGATTTATTTGAAATTGAAGAATAATTCTTCATCACATCATCTTTCATGTCGTTACCTCGTGAAAATATCCAAAAGAGAAATATAATGTTAGAATCAACTTATCTAGTTGTTCAACTTTGCTAAAAAAGCAGTCAAAATATTATTTTGACTGCTTTTTTTGTGTTTGTATAATATTTTATTTTAGCCATTTTTGATATGCTGTTTTGTTTTTAACTGGCACTGATTCAGCATTTAGTAACTTAACTAAATTTTTGAATTGCTTCTTACATCTTGCTGTATTTTCTATACGATGCTTTAAATAATTATCTTCTGTAATGACAGAAAATAATTGTTCTATTTCTCTTAAAGAAAAATTTTCAACCATTTGTTTATAGAAAGGAAAAGCAGAGTCTGATGTTCCGTACTGATTTCCCACATAACATAAAGCCACTACGTATACATACTTTTTCAAAATTGGTTTCGGAATTTTTTTCTCAAAAGATGTGGCTAATCTTTCGGCAAAAGGTTTTTCATTATAAAAGTTATCCATACCATGGTGCGCTTCCTCTAGGTCCTTAATAGCTGTCAGCACAATTGAAGACATCTTATCTTCTGGAAGTAAGTCCAATGCTCCTACTTTTTCAAAGAACCTTTCCGAATATCTTTTTTTAGTAGTAGAACCTTTCATCATATACGATGAATATAAACCTAAAATCTCTGCTATTGCATCATCATTATATGTATCCCATGTTTCCTGAGATATTAAAAGGGAATTTTGTCTAGTATGCTCATCTTTTTTCTCATCCACGTAATTCGCAAACAGCACTTTCAATATTGCGGACTTTTGTAAATCATTTGCTTTAAGGATTTTTTCTACATAGGCATCTTTGGTTTGAGTATCTATTTTATCTTGCGTTATAACTGTCATAAAATTGGACACAGGAAACCCAACATATTGAGTGTCATTACCTAAAATGTGTTTAGTGCATTGATGCATAAAATAATTAAGTTCTGTACCATCTAACATTGAATCAGAAGGATGAGCAGAAGAGTAATTATTTCTTATTTCCCTACAATTATTAATGAAAAAGTAAGCAGTATCATCTAAGAAACCTAGCTCAACACAAATATCTATTAAATCTTTATCTCGAATTTCGGCAAGTTTTTTTTCATTTATATCTCTTTTTAAAAATGAGGATGCTTCTGAATAACCAAAATTTTTCACTTTTTGACGTAAAGCTAAAATTGTTGTATTCCACATATCGTTTACAGCAGCGCTAAATAGTCCCATCCTAATAGAGACAACCATCCTAGCCAGTAATTCATGTCTGTATTCTACTTTCACATTTTCTAAAATCTTCCTTAAACTAGCCCAAACTATAGAAATTTCCTCTTGTTCAGCTAATACCGTTCTAGGAATACCTAGAGATGCTGTTAAACTAGTTATAATTGGTTCTGTGTCACATTCATTAAAATTCGGCAGATAAGTTTCTTGAACTTTTAAATAAGATATAGTGACCACTCCTTTTTTATAGTTTTCATAGAATATATTAGCATTAATATAAGCATATGGAACTGTTTTTTATTCACTGAATTAATCTATGAATCTCATTTTTAAATATTAGGTTTGTATAATCTAAATAGATATTTATAGTAATGCAAAATGTAGAGTGTATAGGGAAGATAGAGGTTATAAGGCATAAGAGGAAAGTGCTTTAACCTTTATAAATATATATAACAAAAAAACTTAAAATCTGTTAAGAACTAAAAATTTCTCCTAAAAATATAAGTCGGTAAAGTAAGTTTTTTTATAATCTCCCCAGGAAAATTATGATAATAGGACTATTTTATTTGATTTTTAATTTGTATAATTGGAGTATTAATTAACTAAGTTAGGAGAAACTTCATGGTAGAAGAACAGATACATAAAAAAGATATACATACAAAGAAACCAATAAGTACAATACAGGATACTGCTTGGATTATAGCTCTACTGACAGGACTTTGTTATTTTTTATCTTTTTCTTTTGAAAAAGGGGCAAGGGACTATTATGGTATTGATGAAATTGCTTTAAGTGAACTGGGCACCTCCTCTATTGTAAATGCTATCTACAATATGAGTTCTATTGTACTTTTATGTTTTGGTTCTATTATTGGCTCTTATATTCTTTCTATATTAGTAAAGCCTCTTACAAAATGGTTAATGAAACATAATCCCTTTTTGCTTACATACAAAGAAAATTTTACTGATGAAGAAAGTAAAAATTTCACAAAAACATATAGGAATTCAATGGAAAATATTGTACAAACAGTTCTAAAAGGTATAATATTCTTGTTTCTGTTTTTTTATTTTTTACCTTCGTTGATATTAGGAAATGAATATAAAAGCCTACTAAACCTCGGATTATTGTTATTCATTGGAACAATAGGTAGTGGTATACTTACTTCCTTTTTGGCTGGCATTTTCTCATTCATATTCTTTAAGAAATCCTCTAAGAAATCAAAAGATTTAATTAAAGACATTCAAGAATTACAAAAGAGAGTGGAAAATGAAACAAAAGACATAGAAGAATTAACAAAGAAATTTGAAAACGAAATAAAAGAAGTGGAGAGGCAGATCTTTGAATCTTCCTCTAGACAGCATTCTCAGGTTTCTGCTGAAGAATTAAGGCATTATCTAGATGAGACATTAAATAGGAATAAACATGAAAAAAAGCTAGAAATTCTTTTAAATGATAAAAGAGAAACAGATAACGATGAAAAAAATTTAAAAGGTGTATTTGAAGGAAATCTGTTGTATAACTTATGGAATATGAGCAACTTGGGTATAAAATTTACCATTATAGTTTTTATTGCATTCTGTTTATCTAAAGTTGTCTACCAATACGGCTACACTCAAGCAGAAGAAAAAGAAGATTATTTTATGATAGAGTATGAAAATAAAGACTTAATAGTATTAGACAAAAACAAAGATTTATTATTAGTAACCCCTTTAAAAGAAGCTAATAATAAATTCATAATCACTAAAGACACGTATAAAATAATTGCTCTAAAACCAGATAAACTGAACCCTGTAATACTTAAAAATGTAGAGTTTAAGAATGGATTGGCTACTAGCAAAAATGATAGGAAGGAATTTTTCATTAATAAAAAGGAACTCTTAGAAAAGATTTCAAAAAACAATTAGTAAAACTACTATACTACTTTAAAAGAACATATGGAATTAAATTGTCTAAATAAAGATGAGGCGCTATGTTTATAAACAATATAAAGGGGATAGGAGAGAACCGAAGATTGATAAAGAAATTCTTGAAAATAGCAAAGGAAGATGAATTGATTATTGGTATTGGCTTGTCTGTTTTGGTTATGGTATTAGTTACCCAGTATACATTAGGTCAAAAATATCCAGACAGTTTTTGGACCTCGCTACTACCTAACTTTTTTGCTGATGTTATTAGTATTTTAGTTACTACATATTTATTGACTTACTTGTTAGAAAAGAGAGAAGCTCACAGGAAAAAGAGTGATGCTTACAATATTATTAATTATAGATATAGAAATCTAATAATCGGTCTTTCAATTCACTATGTACACTTTATGATGAAAGAACCACATAAGTGGAGTAAAGAAGAACAAGAACAACAGCAAAAGAGAGTTAATAATACAGTTAAATCTATTGAACAGGGAATACAGAGTGAAGGAGCCATTAGCTCCCAAATATTTAGTCTCAAGAGTTTAAAAAGAAACATCGAAAATATCTTAGTAAATATAGATAACTTTGTACAAGAAGACTTTGTGCAAATTCCCATAAAGAAAACAATTCTTGCTCCTGGTACATATAAGAGTATCTTTGACAGTATTCAAGAAATTGAAGTTGAATATCAACAATTTTGTATGGAGGTTAAGCTAGATTCATTAAAAGATATTGATGATTTCATGAAAAAGTATATGGTGTTATTGACTCCAGAATTAGCATCTTCTTTATTTAAACTAGAAGACTTATACAATTCAGGAGCCTTTATGACACCTTTAGAGAATAGAGTTCAGATTGTTTCTCAACCTAAAATTAATGTGACTGATTTTAAAAGAATTTTTAGTGAGATTGGTACACAATTATTATTTCTAATAGACTACTTTAATGAATACGAAAACGTTCATATAAAAGAGAATTAATAAGGTTTCATGTTATAATCCATTTTATATTATGTTGAAAAGAAAGACTGAAGGGAGAAGAGGTATGTGATAGTTCCCCATATAGTAAAATCAAGCAAGCTATATAAAGAAGTAATGGAACTTGGGCAACAAAAAGGTATATCTATTACATTTAATGAATTTTTTAAAGAGTCACCTGAAGGTCAAAAAGGCTGGTTAGGTTCTACTCGCTATATTAAAGAACTGAAAAGTATCAGGATTGGGATCGCTTCCTCGAGCTTAAGCGATCAAGCAGTATTTATTCATGAATTATTACATGCGAAATCTTACTTGCTAGGCTATCCTGGAATACAGAAATATTCAAATATACCCTTTCCTCCTTTTATGAATCTTATAATGGAATCAATGCAAAATACCATTCATCACTTATTTGTATATAGGGAAATGAAGTTATTAGGAGTATGTCAAAAAAGTATAGATACCGATTTTTTTGAGAATATAAAACAAGGCATTAAGCATAAAGTTGAAGGCATAGGTAAATTAGCAATTATTTTTAATCTATTAGAAGTATATGTTAGAGACGAATTTGTAGCTGAAGAGATGGTTGAAATTATAAAAGAAACACATCAGGAAGAGTTATACTTATATAATTTGGTCAAAAGCGCCCTAAAAGAAACTAATTCCCCTGCAGAAATGAGAAAAACATTTATATCTATCTTAAAAATAATTAATGATTTTGTAAAAGAAGAAACAAAAGAAGACTTATTTTTAAATATAATTATCAAAGTTGATCCCATTTTCCCGGATACATTATTACCTTTAAAAGCTTCATCGACACTTCAAGCAGTTAGGCTCAAAGACTTTCCGCATGATTTTGTCTTAGATAAAAGGGACAATCAATGTTGTTGGTTTCTAAGTAGAAATGGGGAACCTTTAGAAGAGAACTATATTAATTCTTTATTAAATCAATGTACCCTCCAACAATTTTTACACTTAATAAATGAATAGGTCTATAATAAAGACCTCTTATAAGACATCTATCAAATTAATAAAGTAAACCTTTATGGACGTATAAAAAGTAATTTACCTTTATAGACAATATTTCAAATTCAATTTTAGATCATTGCGTACTTGCAATAATGAATAACATTCTATATGTTGAGTAAACTACAAAAGAGCGTGAAAGCTCCATCTGTAAAGATTTCTTTTTTTCTTAATGTACATTTGTAAAAAAACACCTTACTCCCTTTTAGGGTAGTTTTTTCATTTGCTGTTAGTATATTTTTTATTCTCTTTTTTTGATATGCATATAAAAGTTAAGCAATGAAATACTATCAAAAAAAGGGGTTGATTTTAAAGTGAAAAAAATAGTTACTTTAATTACCATGTTGCTGTTAGCTTTTATAATTGGTTTAAGTTCAAATCCAGCTCATGCTCAGGAGAAGTATCCTGATAACTCATATAAAAAGTTTCCTGATGTTGAAACTTTTTATATGTCCCTGGATAAAAGTGAATATACTGAGTATGAAAATGCTAAGATGAATATTCGAGAAAAGGTATTTTTTAAAGATATAAATAAAGTATTTTCAAGAGCAGATCATCTCGCAGGTGAAGCCAGAGTCGGTGGAGATGGATATAACCCCAAGAGACAGGTATATGTTTTCTTGACAGTTTCAGAGGATGGGAAAGATTCAAAACATATAGTTGTTGATGCTGAAACACAAAAAACAATTGCAAAGGCCGAACCTTTAAAGAAGCCATGATATATTAAGCAAAAGGAATACTCTTTGTCATAAAAAAGAGTATTCCTTTTTAAGTTCATTAGGAACATTAATCACCTTAAAGGTGATTTTGAAGCCTTCAGGCTTATATCTTTTAAAACGAAAAAACTATAATAATCACTTTAACATCTTGTAATAGATTTCAATATCTTGTCTGTGAAAGTATACATTTTTAGTTACCATAATATATATTCTCAGCACCAAACCTATATTAAATCTGGATATTCAACTTTGAATTTTTCATTTAGCCTTGTAATATGAAGTTTCAGTAAATCTTCTTCTAAAGTATCAGCATTATTAACTAAAAAATCTAAAGCACTCCACATTTTAGCTATCACAATTTGTCTCATTAATTCTGAAACAGTGTAAGGAAAGTCTATAGAAACATCTTTCCAAAAGCTAATATATGTACTAGCAATATTAAATTCTAATGACTTATCAAGTATTCCTAAACTCGGAATTGTAATAGTAAGATCAATAGCCGGTGAAGCACAGCCTATTCGTTCCCAGTCAAATAAAACTAATTCACCATTATTCCTAATTCCCCAGTTTGTAGGATTGGGATCACCAGATATATAGCAAACAGGTGAAAATATAACTTCTGATTTTAGACGTAACTGTTCAATAGCTACTTCTAGGCTTGAAGGAAGTAAAGACAATGCTCTTTTTGTTAACCCTTTATCCCACTTGAAATCAAACGGTTTATCAATATTTAAAGTCTTATTCCATGTATTAAAATGTAGATTAAATAAAACCTTTATTTGTTCTGCATCACCTTTCCATCTGTTTTTAGGTAATAGATGTGGGATATCTTCAATAACAAACCACTAATCTCTTTCTTCTTGATAAGTGTAATATACTAAGGGAATAGAGATTTTCTTATCTTTAAAAACAGGTGAAACAGAATTGTAAACATCATATTCTCTTTTTTCCTTTGCCTTCTTTACTATAAAAGATTTTTCTCCAAAGAAAATACGAAAACATGATGTTCCTTGTCCTTTATTAACCCCATTTAATTCTTCTACCCTTGTCAAACTGCCATAAGCTTTTAAAAGAAATTTTTCAATAGCATAAGGAAATATTTTCATTTAAATCCCCCTTTTAATTATTGTATATCATATACAAAGTTAGTTTACATAAGCTCGATTACAGGAACCAAAAAAGCATCTAGCAAGAACTGTGTAGATGCTTTCTGATTTTAAAATAACCCTTCTATAAAAAACTTCAATTGGGATGACCAAATATTAAACCATACCATTTTATTAAAATAAAGCATGAGACCTATAACGATTAATAGTACCCCTCCCCACCTCATAAAAACCGATGAATACTTAAGGAATATACGAGCTTTTCCGACGAAAAACCCTAATATAATAAATGGAACACAAAACCCTAATGAATATGCGGTTACATTAACAAACGTTTGAGCTGGATGAGTCACATTAGCATACATAATAGAAGCAAATATGGGGCCAATACAAGGTGTCCAACCAGCAGCAAACACAACCCCGACTATTACAGAATTAATAATACTCGGATTTCTCTTACTCTGTTTGAATTTATACTCTTTCATCATGAATTTTGGTGAAAATATCCCTGTCAGGAAACACCCCATAAACATTAGAAATATTCCACCAAGCATTCTAATTAAATTTTTATATTCAAGAAAAAGAAATCCAATACGACTAACAGAAAAGCCTAGTACATAATAAATAATAGATAATCCGACAGCAAAAGCAATTGAATGTGATAACACTTGCTTTCTAAATGCTGTCGATTTATCATTTTTCAATTGATTAACTGAAATGCCTGTTATGTACGAAATAAACGATGGGTATAGAGGTAAACAACATGGAGATATAAAAGCTAAAAATCCACCAAAGAAAGCTAGGGATATTGTTATGTTATCCATATTTAATTCCTCCTTTTCTTTAATTATACAGTTGAACAAATGAAAAAGAACATTTCTAGAAATGAATATGATACAAGTCTATGTTAACTTTAATTCTCGTCATATCATTAAGTAATACTAAACATACTTTATTAAAAATAGTGATACCATTTACACATTTTGTAGAAAAACCAATTATTTGTCATCATTAAGAGTAAATGATGTAACTTAATTTTTTGTAAGTTAGTTATACCTTTTACACATCTACCATAAAAACTTTTAATCTGTAACTTTGTGTTAATATAATATAATAGATTATTAGATAATAGAAAGAAATGGAGTCTGTTATATGATCGGTAATCTTAGTAAAATCATTACCATTGAAGATGTTATGGACATATTAGCTATATCATCAAAGAAAACCATTTATACATATATTTAACGAGGGAAATCGTTTCCTTTGTCGTCACTAAGTGTAAATAATGAAACTAAGTATTTTAATGAAGTACTTTAGTGTTTACTTAAAAAAGAATGTTCAATTAATAAAAAACTCTCGAGTTAATACTCGAGAGTTTTTCTGTTTATCAATTATTGCTTTAGGTTTTTGGAGAAGCTATCAAATGAAATCGTAACATCTTTATTTACGGGGTACATAAAGTCATCCTGATCCTGGTTTAAGGGAAGCACACCATCTTTCCTCAGCTTCGCAAAGAATCTCTGGAATTCTTTCTCCAATATAAGGAGAAAGTCCATAAGATTAAATTTATATATATTCCTGCCTCCAGGTTTTCTTACTTCCTCAATTCTTATTATGCTCGAATCTCTAACAAATAAATAATAATCAGCACTTCCATAATGCTCTAACTTAAATTTAGTCTTCTTATATGTATATAAAGCACTCAGGTCAGAAAAGAAATTGCGCAATGTTATAGCAGAAAGCCCAATAGAAATGATCAACGTTTGTTTTCTATCGGAAACAATAATTTCTCCATCTCCACCATCTAGATCAATCGTTACTGAACAACTAAGAGTGTTTTTCATAAAGATCTCCATTTCTAGCTTTTCTTTAATGTCAATTTTAATTAAAATACTTTTCCATTCTTACTTTTAATTCCTCATAATCTTCATCTGTAGCTCTCTCTAAAGCATAATCAAGAATTTGTTTTGCTTTATCTTTTTGATTAGCCATTATATAAAAATCACATACTTCCCCATAAAATACGATAGGTGCTTGTAAAGCTAGATCAGCAGCAGTGCTCCAATCTATTACTTGTTCATAATAAGGAATTCCTACGTTCAAAACATTATGAACAAACCTTTTAAACTCCTGGTTATCTACGTCACTATTATAAAGAACTACATGATCATGTTCACTTTCTAACCAATTCGGTATGTTCCAGTCCGAACTACCAATAATCACATCACTTACTAATTCAGTGTCCCATATTTTTTTATACCATTTTTTATAGTCTTTAGATGAAATACTCCATGCAGTCCAAAAAATACAATGATCCTCTGAACTATACTTACTAATACAAAAGCTAAAGCTCAAAGTGAACGGTCCTATTTTTCTAGAGAATTTTGGTCCACTTTTAGCATATTTGAACCCTAAAGGCTCTAATATGTCGACTAATTCATTTTCAATATAAAATTTAAGAAGTTCCTTAGGTTTCATACATATCCTCTTTTTAATGTGTTTTCTCATATTATCTCATGTATGCGATGTTCATATCTATTTAACATGAAACGTGTGATCAGCATAAAAAAGAACGTTTTAATTTAATAATGTTCTTCTTTTTTAAATTTCACATTTCAGATTTAAGCACTTCTTTAAAATACCTTTGTAACTCCCCATTCCCTTTAAACCTTAAAGGTAAAGCTTCATTTACCGTTTGCTCTAAATCTTTAATTCCAGGTACTACAGAGGATGGCAAACCACGTATATAAACAAGTTTTATAATAGAATCTTGCGGCCTTAATTGATGAGCCTCGTAAATCATTTGTTGACCCTTTTCTTCCCATTCCTCGTATTCTCCAAAGTAGTAAGGGAATAGAGATACCATATATCCATAAATCCATAAAAATTCAGAGTCTTGGCCAAAATGCTTAAAACCAAAATCCTTAATTTCTAGCAATATATTTTCATATTCTTCACTATTGATGCTAGGATCACTAAGGCAACCTGATTCGACAACTATATACCAACACAAAAAACTTAATCGAAGATATTTTTTCAAACTAAGAGAGTCTTTTTTCCATTCTTCATACATGTAATCCTTTGCTTCATTCCATTTTCCCTGACACTCTAAGGTATCAGCTTTCTCCCAATACCAATTAATCATTTTCCCACCTACCTCCTACATTTATCTTTAAATATAGTCATTATTGCTTTTAAGACTATGTTTATCTTCTAATGATTTAAAAAAACCCATACTTTTATTTGTATAGCCCATATTAAGATAAAATTTATGGGCAGCCTTTCTCTCTTCTCTGTTTCCACTGTTTAACATAATATGAGTTGCTCCTAGTTTTATCGCCCATTTTTCTGCTTCATGTATTAATTTTTCACCAATCCCCTTACGTCTATGGTCAATGTCTACAATAAAAGCGACAATTCTTACATAACAACTATCATATTCGTAAAACAAGTTATGACATAGACCAGCCATTCCAACTACCTTGTTATTTAGTACAGCTACTAACGTATGGTAACTAGGTTGAGAGTGAATATTTTCCATTCTACTCTTTAATTTTTCTAAAGAAGTTGGATACCCAAGTTGACTCATTAAATGTACTAGTTGGGGCGTATCTTCTATTTGAAATTCCCTTACTTTCATAATTTTCTCCTTTATTTCTTTAGTCTTTGTCCTTAGTGAATTCTATAGCCTTAACTAAAATCCTTTGAGGTGGCTCCATAGAACATACAAGACTAGTTATCTTTGTTGCAATGATTTTTGTATTTTCTCGACATAACTCCCCCTCGAAATTAAAATTAAAAAGAACAAATATATTCTTTCTGTAAAATAAAAGAGTAAGAGGTGTGAATATTGAAGGTTGCATTTTTTGACAGGGACGGAACTATAATTGAAGATTATCAAGATCATGAATGGACAGGAATAAGGCATCCTATATTTATAGAAGGCTCAATTAACACGTTAAAAGAAGTCATAAAAAAAGGCTATAAAATTATCATCATTACAAATCAATACATTATTAACGAAGGATATATTACAATTGACCAGTATCATGATATAAATAATCAAATGATAAATGAATTAAAACGACAAGGAATTGAATTACTCGATGTTTTTTATTGTCCACATGGCAAAGATGAAGGGTGCGCTTGTATAAAACCTGAAATAGGTATGATTATGAAAGCAACTTATAAATATCCTGAAATTAAATTGGGAGAGTGTTTTATGATTGGTGACTCAACAGTGGATGTGGAGCTAGCAATAAACTTAGGAATTAAAGGCTTCGGAATAGGGGTAGGTTCAAATTATAAGCAAGAAAATATACATCAATTGAATACTATAAAAGATTTGCCATCCTATATTTAGGAAGTCCGTAAATGTATATAAAGGGGAAAATAAACGGGCCAAGGTGGAGAAAAACTGTATGGAAGGCTAAAAATAGAAAGTAAAGAGGTGGAAAATGGACTATTCCTATAAGGTGCTAGAATATCATTCACTAATTTTATCGACTGAAGATGAATATGATACAGAAAAAAAAGAATATACAACTATACCCAAAACAATAAAAAAACTAATGTTATATTTAAATCAAGAATTAAATATCTATATTTTTTATAGAGATCATTATAAAAACAGAAATGATGTAAAGAATTTCATTACTGAAAAGAATTTATTTAGCAAAGATATTTTAGTTTTTGAACCTTTAGAAACTGAAATTTTAGATCAAGAATGCATCTCAGAGTTAAACTTTATAGGGTTTAGTGATGAATTCCTTCAAATAGATAAATTAAGAAATATAGACTTTCGTAATAAATCCAATTTAGATGAAATCTTAATGAACCAAACTCCTGTTTGTCTTATAGGTGAAATTTACGATTCAAGCTACATTAAGGTCACATCTTCGAACCTAAAAATTATACAAAACCTAAAGGAGATTTTGTAAAAACTTAGGATCTGTTGCAAAAATTTCAGTTACTTAAAAGGTATATAGTTTCTTATTGACATTCAACCTTATGCAACTATTCCAAGTAGTTCATGAATGAACCTAACTTGATTGTGGACAGACTTCTTCCGTTGGAGAGTTTGTCCTTTTTGGATCATGTATATAACCTCTATTCCTATAATAATTCGTTTAGTCTTTTGTAAAGACCATTAGTCCACGCATTGGATGAATTCGCTTTTTCATAAATTCTAGATATAGCAGCTTTTTTAAGAACGCAAACTTTTAAATTTTCGTATAAAAAATAATGATTTTATTTAATATGAATCAAAGATATATTGCTTCCAGCCATTTAAGACAATCTCTCTCTCAGTGGATTCTAAGATGAAATTCCCATAGATAGGATCATTGACTTTCATACAATTACCCACTCCTCACTTATATCGCTTAACGAATTTAAGTAACCGATGACCAATTGTTTGTATTTCCATACGAGAGTAAGGGAGATCATAACCAGAAGAACCATCAAAACCTTTAAATTCTTTTGCGTAAACAGATTTCATCGCTTCAGTTGGATAGCGAGATTGTAGGTTCACTAATTCTCTACTCCATGTGTCAAATGTATAATCATCAATTAAGGATTCATTTAACTGATAATATAGAAAAGAATGCACAAGGATCTGCCTTCTTCTTCTTGATATAAATTCTAGTATTTTATTATCCATGTTTAATTCCTCCTTTTATGACATATTATTCTTATCAATTATATAACAAGCATTAGCCCTGTACACGCTATACAATCTTAGTTACCATAATGGATATTATGGGTAGCTCTAATTTTATGGATGATCTCTTGTATCCGAATATAAATCTATCATGTAATCAGCAGTATCTTCTGCTGATTCTTCATTAAACTCTTCATCATCAATCCATTGAT
>Ga0268252_1001542_pt1 | contig 12892 bp, 21 predicted proteins | sample AgamicMgSfrz_FD_200244 | JGI IMG/M metagenome (GOLD analysis project Ga0268252, IMG submission 200244) | Agave microbial communities from Guanajuato, Mexico - Mg.Sf.rz (v2) (version 3) | ecosystem: Host-associated > Plants > Phyllosphere > Phylloplane/Leaf | place: Guanajuato, Mexico | collected... | reverse complement strand
ACCATATGAGACAACTCTTACTTGGACGTTATCAAACACACCATAATATGAATTTAAGGGATATCGTTAACTCGATATCCCTTCCTTAATTTATTTAGGAGATGCACAATGAAAAAAACTATATTATTTAGCGTGTTAATGCTTGTAATTATGGGCATTCAAATACAACAGGCACAAGCGGTGAGTGCGTTAAGCACATCCGCATTAAATATTTATCCCATTGTAAATGAAAAACAAGTGGGGAAAGCAACGAATTTTTTTAATATAAATACTGAAGAAGATACTACTGAAAAGCTGAAGTTTCAGGCGGTTAATACATCAAATAAAGATATTAATTTAGATGTAATGAAAGGAAATGCTTTATCCGTAACTAATGGGGGAGTACATTTATCTCCGGAAACGAAAACAGACTCATCTTATTTCTTGGATAATAAATTTGAAATAAAAAATTGGATTGCTATTAACGATAAGGTGACTATACCTGCTAAGAGTAAAATGGAAATACCGGTTGAAGTAAAAATTCCTAAAAATGTTGAAGAAGGGACTTATATAGGAGGAGTCATCTTTCAACAGAAAAGCAAAGGTACACCAAGTAACATTGGTACAAAGGGAGAAGCGACGTTACAAATAAACAATAATTTCAACTATGAATTCGCAATTCAATTAAATGTAGGTAAAGTGAATGAAGATTACGACTCAAGCAAATTAAAGATAAAGAATGTAAAAATAGACGAGTTAAAAAATGAACTAACATTTATTGGAGAGAATTATCATAACTACCTATTAAATTTAACCAATTTAACATATGTTGTTAAGGATGATAACGATGAAGAAGTGTATAAAGGGAAATTACCAATTCTAAAGTTTTCACCAATGACTAGTGGAACTTACAAGTTTCAACTAGGAGATGTTAAATTTAAAAAAGGTGACTACAAACTTATTATTAAAGATAACAGTCAAAATGAAATAAATGACGGCTCCTTTAAACTTAAAGATAATGTAACAATGAAAAAAGAAGACATAGGAAAAAGAGTAATTATAAAAGAAAAGGAAAATAATGAAAATATCTATTTAGTAGTAGGTATTGCACTAGTTTGTTGTGCTGTTTCTATCGTGGTTGGAATTATTTTAGGTAAAAGAACTAAAAAAAATGATAAAGAATAGAACAGTAAAACAGCTCTCCCTACTAATAGGAAGAGCCGTTTTTCGTATTATATACGCCAATACATAAATACACGAGTATTGTACCATGAAGGTGTGAAAAAAGTCATGAGTTAAGATTTAGAAACATTTAAACAATAATCTGGAAATTATCTTTCTAGTTTATTTATGTGTATAAAAGAAGGTGAAAATTAATGTAATAGCCAATATAGTACGTTATAACCATTTAATAAGTAGTTGTTGATAATGAAAAGGAGTGTGTAAAATGAATGAGAATGTAATGGAGTTCTTGCTAGAAGCTGAATGTAAAGAAAAAGGATTAGAGGCATTACTTGATAAACATTGGCTAATAAGAAAAGATGAGCTAGCAGGTGTCTCATTTTTATTTGTTACATCTCCAACATATGATTTCCTTACACATAAATTAAATGAAACAGTAGCTTTCCCTGATAAACCAGGATTTGATATTGAAGAATTAATTATATACTCTTTAGTGAGGAGACCCACAGTACAAGGAATTAAATATAGCTATAGATTCAGCATAGAGTTTAGTAGAAAAAGAGAGATGATTTGGTGTGCTGAAGTCTTTATAGATTATAAAGAAGGACAAAAAATCCATCACATCGAGTTAGAAGAATTAGAAGAAATACAAGAAATTATAAACTGTGCAATGAAAGATAAATTGTTTGTACCAAGAACAGAGAAAGAAATAGAAGAATTGCTTGTTTTTGAAAGAGGTGCACAATCTTAAAGAAGGTAAAACTGAGCAGCAGATAAGTTGGTGGCTTAACTGCTGCTTAGTTTTTTGCTAATGGTGAAACGAAGTATAGAAGAAAAAATACATTTTTTTTAAAAATAGGATATAATTTTTTAAAAAAAAGGAGAATTAAATGTTATGACTAAAAAACATTATTCGTCACCATTTTGTGAAGCTGTTAGAGAGAAATACTACAATAGGGCAGAACTAATCTTGGAGGAGCATATTGAAGAGAATAGAAAATTTTCAAAACAAGATTGCTATGGACTAGAAGTTCATTGTAAAGACTTAGACCTTTTTTGGAAATGTGTACAAAATATTCACCTTTTTGTAGGTCAATTAGGAGAAAAGTATAGCTATTATCAGTTATTACACAGTATGAAAAACATTAAAGGTACATCTCGAAGATTTAATCTTTTGTATAAAAAAGCACAGTCTAATGAAGCAGTATCTGAAAAATTTATAAATGATGTAGCCACATTCGCTTACTTCTTTGGAAAGGATGAAGTAACTTATAATTTGCTAAAACAAGTTACAAATTTAACAGAGGAGTATACAAAAGATTTGACTAGTTCTAGTTTAATTAAGGAATGTGTTAAAAGAAAGGATATGAAGTTTGTTAATTTATTGTTTAAGTTTCACAGAGAATTACTATTTAAAAGCGACAATGATGAAAATAAAAATGGTAATGTATTGGAAATAATAGCTCTAGAAGGCGCTTTAGAAGAATTACTATCGCACAAAGTAGTAGATATGACAACAGATGAGCAAATGGAGTATGAGTCATATAAGTTAACTAATTTAATTAGTCAAAACAAAGGAGAAAAATAAAATGTTTACTAAAGAAGAGTTTGTGAAATTTTGCACTTCATTTGAGAAAGAAAATAGTTGCCTGAATTATGACGCTGAAAAGCTAGAAAAAACAGAAACTGGATACGAATACCAAGTGTATTTTTCAGATGAATATAATTATAAAATTCCACTGAAACTTTATTTTGATAATGGAATTATCCATTGGGAGATTCCAGAATTCAGAGACGATGAAAAAGAAGACACGGAGCCTCTATTTCATGAATGGATGAAGGAGCTATACGAAGCGTTTGAAAATGAGGTTGAAAATTATGTTTGAAGTCTATACGTATAAAAACAATTTAATTAAATACTATACGTATGTCGAAAGTGAAGAGGAAGCAGATAGATATGCGAAAAGGCAGAAATGGGATATCTATTGGGTTAGAAAACTTTAACAAACAGAAAACAATAAAAGAATGGAGCTGAAGATTTATCTTCAGCTTTTTTATTTTAACTAAATAATTAGGATATGTACTATATATTCTATATTTAAGACTATATATAAAAAATAGTAAATAAATAAGCAAAATAAAAACTATAATTCAGAAATTTAATTTACTAGTTATATATATAATTCATTATCCAAATATAATAGTATTTATGCATGAAATGAACGTTGTTTTTGAAGTGTTTATCTCTAAAAATGCTTATATATCAACACTAATTAAGATTTATGTGTTGGAAATCAATTTTACAAGAGTGAATAATTATGTTATAATAGTTATATAGAGATAACTTACAGCGGATTATGCACTAAAAAAAATAGAGGTGCATAATCATTAAATTAGCCGAGTTATCTAAAAAAACATAAAGGGAGAATGAAATAAATGGCACTTAAAACCGTATATGGGTTGGTTAAATATAACCCTAATCCAAAGGAGAAAAAAACTTCTGATGGAGTTATAAGAGCACTTTGCAGGGTTACCGGAGAAGATTGGGACTCAATTTATTTAAATTTATTAAAACTTGGATTTGAACTAAAAGTTATGCCAACTGATAGTGTGGTTTGGAAAAAATATTTGGACGGTAAAGGTTTTGTTTATCATAGTATACCTGTTGAAAAAGGCGTGAAGAGACCAAAGGTTGAAACTTTTCTTAGAGAACACCCAACGGGGACGTACATACTAAGGGTAGCAGGGACTATCCTCGCGTGTGTAAACGGTCATTATTATACGATGTACGATTATAACGATAGTGCGATATATGGGTATTATGAAAAAATCTATTAATTAATTTTAATATAAAAGGAGAATTTTTATGGCTGTTAAAAGTAGAAATAAATATTATAATCCAAACCCCTTAAAAAAAGAAACAGGAGATTGTGTAGTACGGGCAATTTGTAAGGCTACGGGGAAAGACTGGGATACAGTGTACATGGAAATAGGTAAACTAGGTTTTGAGATGAAAGAGCCCCCTAATTACAGAAATGTTTGGAAAAAGTATCTTGAAAACAATAATTTTATTTATCACTCAATACCTGTTAAGAAAGGAAGTAAACGACCTACAGTAGCTTCTTTTGCAGAAACTCACACTAAAGGAACATTTGTGTTGAGGGTTGCTAGACATATTGTTACGTGTGAGGATGGTTATTACTATGATTTAAATGATTTTGCAGATAGTGCGGTATACAGTTATTATGAGAAACCTTAAGGTAAAAGGGTAAATGGTAAGAAATATATAATAGAGAAAAGCGTGTATAACCTATCTACACTTAGGTTTTACACGCTTTTTGCTGAACAACCCCTAAATTTTTACCTCATTATTAATATTGATGATAGAATATATAAAACAAAAAAGGAGAATTTGTTATGAAATTCAGAAAAGTAGAAAGAGATAGTACTGGTGGAATGTATGGTCGTTATGAGTGGAAAGGAAAAAAGAACAATCACAAAGTAACAATCTTACACAGATGGAATGCTGTATTAATTGAGGAGAATCTTAACGTGAAAACTGGGTATGTTGTGCAAATTGAAAACAAGGAAGGAAATGTAGTTTATGATTCTCGAAACGAGAAGAAATATGCATATAAGACTTTAGAACTTGCACAAGATATTGCGAAAATAGTTATTGCTAATATAGCTCAAAAAAGCAAGCCAAGAATGAATGTACCGGTTAAACTAGAAGCGCTAAAGGAACTAAACAATATGTGGCTAGAATTTCTAGAAGAAAATAAATTTTATTTCTTGTTAAGTGATTCAAATAATGAAGCAATTGATAAAATGAAAACATATGAGATTATGGGGATAGAAAAGCATTTCCGTAACTCGGGTTCCATTGAAGACAGAAATCACTGGGTAGTTAACATCGTATTTAAAAAAGGTAATGAATGTTTTACTATGGATACTTCAGAACATAGCGTTAGATGGGATTTTATTAATTATTCAACTATTGAAAGCAAAGGAAATAATAACTTTTATCATGAATTTGAATCTCTTTTTAATAGAAAAGAATGTAATCAATTCTTAAATAATTTCCTATTTGACGTGTTGAATGTAAGCTTAAAACTAAATTTAAACGTAGATGAAGCAGCTTAAGTAATAATAAGAAAATAAATTAGTGACATTGAATACATATTATTCAATGTCTCTTCTTTTTTAATAGGTACTAATAGTATAATTTAAAAAAATAAGGGGAATTCATACTTATGACAATTATTAAGCTAAGTGTAAGAGAAATTAGAGAAAGAGGTATTTGGGATAAAGTTTGTGATTACAATAGCTGGAGTAAAGATATCTTTGATGATGGTGAAATTCACGAATTAGATGAAATTGAATTTGATGATAGAATTTTAGAGAAAGAAACAGATTACACAGAAAACACTAAATTAACTTATACCTATAACGTTAAAGAGAGTTACACGAGCAATTATGTTAATTGGAAAGTTCAAGAATTAGAAGCATATAATTTATATGATGCTTGCTACCAACTCGCTAAGGAAATAGGATATGAGAGTATATATGAAGTGAAAAGAATGACAACACCTCTAAGGGAACGACAAATACTTGAAGTAGTATTCATAAGTGATGATTCTAAATTAGTTATATATCAACTGAAAAAAGCACTTTAGTATATTTGACTACAATATTAATTATAATTCGAAAATAAGTACATGACGCTGTGTAATCAGTGTCTTTTTTAAAGTTATTTCACTTGTATATTTTTTCTTAACTTGTTATATTTAACTTACAAACGTACGTTTGGTAATTAATAATTATCTGATAAAAGGGGATGAAGTATGGAAAAAGAAATTAGTGTTTTAAAAAGGATAAAATACCAAAGATTTTGGAATCTAATTGAAGAGGTTGCGAGTAAGAACGTAGAAGACGTACCTCAAATCAACAAAGAGATTACAAATATATTAGTCAATCGTGCAGTGAAGGAAATAAACGATTTTGACAGGGTTGGTGCTAGGTACATAGCCGATTTACATGAGCATGTGGATTTCTTACAAGGGTTACAAAAAGCTGGATACACATTCACAGATGATGGTTTAAGCTATTTTGCTGGCTGGCTAATTGTACAGGGTCTTGATACATTTAAAAAGGTAGTAGAATATCCTGAAACACTATTAGACCTAACGGAAAAAGGCGTATTGCCTGAAAACGAGGGATTTGCATATTGTGCGGACGATGCTTACGAGGTAAAGCGGAGACTTCAATTAGAAAAGAAAAAAGATTTTGAAGACGAAGATAAATTTATTATGCTGCTAAATGAAGAGTTATACTTAGCACGAAGAAGTTTAAACCAAGAAGAAGAGGATATATAAATGAATACTGATATGTGGGTTAGTTATTTAGAAGACTACAAGAATGAAAATGTATTTGATATTTCCGAAGTTTATCCAATACTTGAGAAGCACCAAGTAAGCAGACCTTTTAAGCGGAACAACTGCTCCACGTTATTATTGAAATTTAGAGGTATAGAAAGTTTTCTTTATCATGCTGAGAATGGATTATCTCTCGTAAAGATACCAGGAATGGATAAGACGTTTTCAATTGACGAATATATATTACATGTTTGTCCGGAGTTAAGAAAAGAAAAGTCTAGAACTAAAATTCAATTAATAAAAAATGTGTTTCTAGGATATTTCCGCCTTGCACTATCATTCGGTTATATAACAGCTGTTGAGAGAAAAGAATAGATAAAGTAATACATACAGCAATACCTAAAGTCATTTAATGAATAAGTTAAATGGCTTTTTGTTTTCTCCTCACTTTAAATTTAGTGATAAAATAGTAAAAAAGCGAGGATAAGCATAATGAAAACAGAATACGTACAACAAGACACAGTATTAATTGAAGATGTTAAAAAACTAACTTTAGAATGGAAAGAATTTTTTGAGGAAAGTAAACTAGATTTTTTACTTAATGATTTAGATTCTGAATTAATTGAGGATTTATTAGAGTTTGAAGTCTGCCAATTAAATAAGTATATGGATGATTTAGGAATAGGGACAGGAGAACAGTTTTGGAGAGTGCATCTTACCTTTGAATACATGGGGAGCAAGTACGAACTAGATATTCAGGAAACGGAAACAGAATGGTATAATTGCAACTATGAAGAAGGCGGAGGAGAAGATGTTTACGCGCACTTTGAAGAGACAATTAACAAAATGGTTACCAAAGTAGTTTTAAACCCATTCTTAACTGAATTCTTATCTCCTAAATATAATCTTAACGTATCATTTACTTAAAATGATATTTAAATTATACTATCTTAAGGGGAACGTACGTTGGGTTAATTTTAATTTGTTGTACTTTATGATTGATTTATCTTAAAAACGTGCTAAATTTTTAAAAATTTAGCGAGGAGAAAACTATGAAAAACTACAACCACTCTCAAAAAAATGCTTATGTTGGTAAAAGTGCCCGCAGTTCTATTTATCAAGGAATTGTAGATAACTTAAAAGACCAAGGTATTAACGTTAGCATTGTAAAGAGAAAGTTCAATAAATAACAGTATAATTCTTAGCGACTCTATTATTTTCATAATAGAGTTTTTTTAAACCTAAATGTATAAAGATGGTAAAATAAAAGAAAAAAGGATGATTATGATGCAAGAGTACACAATTGTTAAAACAAAGAAAGAGAAATTTCGTGGTTTGGCAAGTATGGTTTTTAATATGGTGGACTATGTTGGTTATTTTGATGGCTACTTGGAACTGAGAAGTAAATTTACTAAAGAAGAAAGCGAGACAAAGGAACTGCTATGGAATATCTATGTGAATGGATTACCAGAAGCACAAAATCGTCATGATAATAATAGTGAATATGACAAGTACATTCAGCAAACATTGGACTTTGTTACAAGTATCCTAGATAAATACGTTCCTGTAGAGGACCGTATATATGGAAATGGTATTAAATTTGAATTTAGTGACCTTACAGAATTTTTAGATGTACCAGAGGTGGAAGGGTGGAAAATAGGCAGCCCATTTACATGTATTCTTAGTAACGATGTCCAGGTTAGAAAAATTAATTTAGTAACAAATGAAGATGGGAAATGGTTAAATCATATTTATGGTTATGCTTGTTATGAACCTTTAAATAGTTTTAAAGAGGAAGTAGCTAAAATGAGCGCAGGACAATATGAAGTGGTATCTGCGGGCAAGAGGTTTGATATCATTGGAGAGTTGTTTGAAAATACTGAGATAGTAGTAAATCATGATGATAAGAATACACACAGTATTTTTAGCTTTCAACATGAACAAGAGCCAGCTGAAAATAAATTTAATGAACTTAACTACATTAATTACGATTATCAGAAAGAAGAGGAATGCTCGGTATGTAATAGTGGTGGTTGTCCATCCTGCGACACTTCAGGATTTTATGGAGAACGAGTGTTTTAATAACAAATAAGAAAAGATAATAAATTGATAAAGGCAGAGGTATGCTCTGCTTTTTTTATTGAAATAAGAGGGAAAAAATGTATAATTTTAAAATATACATATATAGAACTTTTAAATAGATGGGAGATATTATGAAAAAATATATTTATGTCATGGCACTTATTGTTTTACCAATATTATCGGCTACTTTTGTTTATATGCAAAAACCTCAAAAAGAAGCATACTATTTAATGAACTTGGAAGGAGAGAGTGAGCATTGGAAGGTTGAGAATGCTACTATTTTTGTAAAGCCAGATAGCAGCTTTTTAGATGGAGGGAATATTACTTACTCAGGTAATTCAAAAGAAATAAGTAAAGGTGGAAATATTCTGGATGGGGACTTAACTATTTTATTTTTAGATAAGAAACCTCAAAAATCGTATAACAAATACTTAAATGAAATTGTTGAAGAGGACCCTGACTTATTTAACAATAAAGAGGCAGTGTCAATACAGGGTGGAACCATGATAGACGATGTACATACATTTCAAATGACTGATTACAATAAAAAAGAAAAAAGTGCATATTTAAGTGGTGCGTCTATTGATGCTAGTTCTTCAAATACTTCGTTTAAAGGGGCTACAACACAATATGTAATGGTCCACTGGAAAACAAAAGATGGAAAAGAACATGATGAAACAATAGAGTTAGGGATAAAAAATAAAGACGAAATCGAAAACGTGTTAAAATCTGTAGATATAGATAATGAGTAATAGAAAAATCAATATACGATAAAATGAAGATAAATTGGAAGGAAATAATTACTGGTTCCCTCTTTGGATTTAGTAACGGCATTTTAAGTGTGGCTGATGGAATGCATAGTGGAAATGGAATGGGTATTACTATTGGTATAAACTCTATTATTGACGTAATTTATGAGAAAGTAAATGATGATGTTAGAACAAATCGAAAAGAAGCCTTAGAAAGCCCATTAGCTTATGCATTCCTTGTTGAACAAAAACTCTTGAATAAATAAAACTTAAACCTCTACTTAGTATTTGTATATTAAGTGGAGGTCTTTTTATGTTTGAAATAATCAAGTGAATAAAACGCTAAAAATACTTGATTTAATAGACTGTTCGTTATATTAAATTAAGGATTATATAGGATGGAGGTGAAGCATTGCAATGAAAAAAATTGTGATTATACTTATTGTGGTTATCTTAGGTTTGGGCGGATTTATCGGTTGGAAATTTTTCTTATCGGATGACAAAGGTAAAGAGAAGAAAGAAGAAACGGTAAAAGTAACGGATTTATCAGCAGAAGAATTGCTTGCTTTGACTGTTAAACCTGAGGGTGAAGAAGCGGAAGTTTCAACAGAATTAGCAGATGGTGCAAAGATTAGATTACAATATGATGTAGTTTTAGAGAATGAAAAAGCTAAAACAGAATTTACTAATAGAAGTTCACAAATGTCATCCACTACGTTAGAAACTTTAATGTCTAAATCTAGTGATGAAGTATACGGCACAGCTGGCAAACAAAACTTAGAATTAGCTCTTAAAAAGAGATTCAATACATGGATGAAAGAGGGAAAGGTTATAGCTGTTTATGTAACAAAAATTAGTATTAGTTAAGAGTTGCTATTTAGGTAGCAGCTTTTTTTATTAGGAGCAAAAAAATAACGTGTTTTCACAAATTTTTATTTAATCTAGTACAATCTTTTTAAATAAATAAAGACAAAAACACTATGTAGTGAGAAGGAGAGAATGAAATGACGAACTATAAGTACAGTGAAGAAGATATGGCAAGAATGTGTGAGGTAGCGGTAATCTTATCAGGTTTTAATACTGAATGTGGTGACCTGCATGATTTTTATTCCGAACATGTTAAACCATTATTTAATGCATGGTTATTCAACAATGGTGAAGGGGTTTACAAAGCTAAAGATGAAGACGAAAAAGCTTATATAACAGAATTTGCAAACCGAGTAGCACAAGAACTGTATGAAAGAAACCCAGTATAACAAGAAATAATGCATAGTAATAAATATTAGAACCGACCTGTAGTTGGTTCTTTTTTTATAAGAAAGTACTTTAAGAAGCTATAATTTTACGCGAAAAAGCCACTATCTTATGTCAAGGTAGCGGCTTAAACTCAGTTATTTCTTTTTAGTCCTCTTCTTAGAGGAATTCATACCCATTCGGTAACTAACACCAAGTAGGAGAAACTGAACCGTGACGAAAAAGAAAAAGAACATGAATGCACCATTATTGTAACTAACTAGATGTGCAAATGTTCCATCTACAATAGAACCATAAATAATAAAAATTAAAACACCCAAGGATATAATGGCGTATTTCCGGCGATTGTCTAAGGACTTAAAATGCTCTATTGCTTTTTGAGTCTTAGTTAACTTTTTTCTTGGTTTTCTTTTAGCTTTTGAAGGAGCCTTTGTTGTTTTAGAAGTGCTAGTGCTTCTTGTAGTAGCAGCCTTTTTTCTAGGTGCAGTTTTTTGTGTTTGTTTAGAATATGAACTGTTTTGTGGTAAATCGTTTTTACTGCTCTTTTTAGGTGTAGCACTTGATTTTGATTTGCTGTTTGTTCTACTTTTAGTAGTTTGTGTAGTCTTTTTACTATAGGTTTTTGACTTATCATATGTAGTGCGTTTCTTAGTTAAATCTATTGTATTTTTTGCTGTGTTTGGCATGAAATAGTCCAAAACCTCCTTGTAACTTACTTAGGTTAGGTAATAACAGGTTATTACAGAACTAATGTTCCGTCAAGGGGAGCGAGGTACGGATAATACCGTACCTTTATTAATCCCGTTAGTTTTCTTTTTTAGGTTGAACAATTAACTCAAGACCCGCTCCGTGAAGAACTTTCAATAGTGTGTCAATAGTGTAATTTCCTGCACTTGTCACTTTAATGACTTGAGGATGATGCATACCAATTTTTTTCGCTAAACCTCTAATGCTCAAGCCATCTTGTTTAGTTTTTTCACTAATAGCTTTTACAATTCTAAGTTTTGGTTCGCTAATGATGTAATAATCTTTTGGAACATCCATAATATCTTCCAAACTTTCGTAGGTTACTTTGTTCTCGCTTTCTTTCAAAGTTAACACTCCTTTAAAGTGGTAATATTTAAATTACCATGTGGTAATAGTAAAGATACCATTTTTGAAATGAAAATGCAAGTGTGGAATTATTGATTAATAAATAAGGGAGTTAATCTTAATATCAATTCAATTGCTAACATTTGTATTTATGAGGTGACTTTAGAATTAAAATAAATCTATGTTTTGAAGTAATACTGATTCTATTAAACTATATTCCGTGATATAATCTTCTTATTCTAGACAAAGTTACCATCTTAAGGAGGAAAAGGTTTTGAACCCTAAATTTTCATCGAGAAATAACACAAAAAAATGGATGCTTGCAGCAGGTATCGCAGTGGCGCTGGCTGGATGCGGAAATGATGAAGACCAAGCAGGTGATTCTAACATGATACCTGAAAAGGTAGAGGCACTATCGAATGACCAAGGGGACAGTAATCAATCATCTAGTAAAGATACGTCTCTTCAACAAAGTCAACAAAACGGCGATGTGACCAAAAAGGATACAGATGATATAGAACTGACTGTTCCTGAAGAAGAAGATGTAGACCCAGAGTTACTTGCTTCTGCTCAAAAGAAAATGGATGAAGGAAAAGAAGATGAACTTACAATTGATGAGGAAATTGCATTAAGTTCAGCTATGCAAACAACGACTAACCAAGAAGACCAATTAGAAGAACAAGGAACAAATAAGCAAGAGTTACTGACAAGCGGAGCCGCTAAATTACGAAGTGGTCAAAAAATATCTGATGCGGAAGAAAAGGTTGTAGAGGAATATGCTTCTGTAAATGATAATTCAGAGCTACTAACTCTTTTACAAAAATTTAGACACGAAAAGAATGGTAATAAGTATGATAAAAAACAAATAACAGACAGTGTAGGATATGGAGATACATATACTCTTTACGAAAAGAAACATATAAAACAAGACGATAAAGTTTATAGTGCAGTACATATGCCAGATGATTATTATGTAGATGATATGACAATTGATATTGCAGAAAAGACAAAAAGCGGTGCTGGTTCAGATATGAAGTTAAATGAAAAAGAGACACAAAAGTTTATTGAACAGTATTTGCCTAAAGATGCTAACTTTTTGGAGTTTTTAGAGGGGATAGAGACTAGTGACTATGGGGATAAACATCAGTTCAAATTTGAAAGTAAACAGTCAGCCAAGCG
>Ga0268252_1001525_pt1 | contig 13003 bp, 9 predicted proteins | sample AgamicMgSfrz_FD_200244 | JGI IMG/M metagenome (GOLD analysis project Ga0268252, IMG submission 200244) | Agave microbial communities from Guanajuato, Mexico - Mg.Sf.rz (v2) (version 3) | ecosystem: Host-associated > Plants > Phyllosphere > Phylloplane/Leaf | place: Guanajuato, Mexico | collected... | reverse complement strand
GCTGCCTTCTCTGCTCAAACAATGAGTCTGTGGTTCTTAACTAGTGCAGCTGCACAAGCTATAAATGCTCAAATAGTTCGATTATATAATCCTGAAACAGAAATTATTTATTTCGGTGTAATTGGTGGCCTTTCAATCATTTTAAGTGTAATTTTATATTTTATGGCCCCAAAGATTCAAGTTTTAATGAAAGGCATAAAATAAAAAAACTGTGTTAAAAACTTGTTATAATGCAAGTTTTTATGCACAGTCTTTTTGAATAGACATTGGATTTATTTATATATAAATAAATTGATAATAATTATTTATATATTTTTTGTATGCTAGTTCATCATCATCATATTGATTATGTAAATAGCTTTTCTAATAACTTTGATCGTCCTCTACTGTATATTCTATCCTTTTATTTACTTTTGAGAGAGAAAAAATTAACCGAGAACTCATTATAAAATCAACCAAGAAGCATCCAACATATTTTGATTAATCACTACATTTTCTTTCATTTTCATAGTATGTCAACGTATAAAAGACACTTTATAAAGTGTCTTTTATACGTTATAAGGTTAATACATTAATTTCATACTTATTCTTTTGTTTCTCCAACATGAGTGGTCTCTAAAACTCAAAGTATTGTTATTGAATTTTTTTGAAATAGTACCCCATACCCATCAGGCTAAGAATTTAAGTGCAATATCATTCGTAGAATTTCTCTTTATAAAGGGAGTACTTAAGATTCAAATAACACATCTTTTCCATGTCGTACCGTTTTATTGAAGTCTATCTGAGTTGTAGCTAATTCAACGAGATTGCAAATTCTGAGTTCGGTGCCCCAGCGAATACGATTGTTCCGTTCTTTGGCAGTTTCACCTTGTTATTGCCACTCACGATGCTAAAGTTGACGCAAACTCCCTTCTCATCATACACCGCAAACGAACCTTTTGATGGCAACGTCACGGTCATTCTTTTCTCTGCTGCCGCTTGCGGAATTGCAAACCATTTCGCATGCCCATTTGCTCCCAACGTAACTTGGGATGATTGGCCTATATCAATTGGTTTTACATTTGATTCACTTACGTATAGCAACCCAGCCATCTCCATATATTCATTTCCACCTTCTGTATAGAAGTGTGTTTCCGTTGTATCACGGCCATTCATTACGGGAATTTGGAGCTGATGCGTTGCGGTATTCGGACCTGTAATTTTTCTCCCATCCCAATAGCCTGCCGGGCCTTTCTCGCGAGTAATTTGAGTACTAAGAAGTTTCGGTTGAACGAGATATTGAATAGAACTAAATTTCTCGTTTACAAGATAGAACTTGACACCTTCCCTCTTTGCCCATGCAGCAGCGGTTTTCTTCGATAGCACGTTGTCTTCTAGTTTCTCAGCTAAATAGTGGGTCATCACACTTTGCCCTAAACCTGGATGCGATTTATATGCGCTCTCCTTCAAATAAGTTCTTCCATTCTTCTCGGTTACGAAGTTGAGCTTGGAGGTACCCTCCTCATTAATAAAACTTCCATCAGCAGTATATACATATTTTTCTTCTCGATTAGATGGTAAGAACAGTTCTCCGTTGTTCGTAATTTCAATTTTAAAATGGGTTTCGCTATTGCCATAAAATCCTGCTTTCTTTGCTACACCTTGAGGCATTTTGACTTTGACCGGCTTGCCAAAGGATTTGTTTGGCTTGATGTCCTTAATAATACCTTTTTCTTTAAGTCTGGCGAGTAACAATTCAGTTGCCATTAGTTGATTTATAGAGCTCCGTCCACCAGATGACAATACAGCCGCTGCTATTTTCTGTTCTGGTAGCACGACTAATATAGCATGTTGCAATGCCGTATCACCGCCCTTGGCCAAAGCTTTAATCCCATATTCACTGAATGGGTATAGGTTCACACTATCCCAGCCAAGACCATAGTTAAAAATATTATCTCCAGTCCCCGGCCACATTCCTTTTTTATATTCCTCTTGCTCCATCGCCTTTACTACCTTATCAGAAAGGATACCTTTTCCCTGTCCCATAAATAATTGTGAGAATCGTACCATATCTTCTGCCGTAGAAGATATGCCTCCCGTACCAATTACATTCACTGATTCAATTGGAAGTTGTCCTTGATACGCCGGGAAATATAGTCCCGCCCGATTTTCTTCTCTCCATTTGTCCTGCGGCGTTTTCGTATGATTCATCTTTAAGGGCCCTGTAAAGTTTTGATGTAGAAATTCGGTAAAGCTCATACCACTAACTCTTTCCACCAAAATTTCGGCCAGTGTAAAGCCATCGTTACAGTATACCGAGAACGCACCAGGGTCCGCCTTCAAATTTTGATTTGACAATTGCTGTAACAAGGTATCATGGGCATAGGTATCATTATCGTTAAATAAAAATGCATTACCTAACGTAGAACCTTGCAATCCAGAGGAGTGATTCAATAACATACGCGGTGTAATACGTTTGTATCGACCGTCTTTCATCTTAAAATCAGGAACATAGCGAACAACGGGAGCATCCAAATCGACTTTTCCTTCGTCGACCAATTTCATTATAGCCGTTGTTGCATACATTTTACTCACTGAACCAATCCCATATAGAGTATCTTTGGTTAGCGGCTTTTCCCCTTCCATATCGTTCTTGCCAACTTGATCCGACAAGATAAGTTTTCCATTATCAATTAGTGCATACTGCACGCTAGTCGCCCCATGAGACTTTGTAAGTAGCTCCGCCTTCTCTGCTGCAATCTTCTTCAGTTCCTGACTAGCTACTTCTTCACCAGTTACAACTGTAGTCTTACTTTCAGAAAATGCTTTCGCTCCCGTTGGTAGAATCATAGTTACCGCTAATGCAGTGGCTAACACACCAGTTAGCTTATTTTTCATCACGGAATTACCTCCTTAGATAAGTGACCGTTTTCATCATTTGTTTGTTCCACTATGAAAATATGATAAAATTTATCCGTTCTCCCTTTTGACCTACTTGCTAAATTCAGCGAGTAAAATATTTTTAAAAGGATCAGAGGTATCCGCTTTAAGGCTGTTCAAATTGACGACCAATGTATGCTTGCCTCCAAGTGTGCCCCCAGCAAAAGTTAAAAAGCCAGGAATGGTTCCTCCATGCCCCCATATCGATTCACCGTTTGAAAGCTTCATTTTAAAAATTCCAAGCCCGGAATCACCAAGTTCATCTACTCCTGTAGGGACTGTTGTAAGCATTTGCTTTAGTTGCTGTTCTTTTAGTAATTTCCCCCCAATTAAGTAAGAAAAGAATTTGTTTAAATCATCAGCTGTTGAAATCATATCACCGGCAGAGCTCGCCATACTTGGATTATAATAAGTAACATCTTTTGGCTCACTTGCTCTGTCTAATTGGACATATCCACGGGCATGCTTGGTTCCTGGAATGACGCTTGAATTTCCGGGTAAGAATGTATTCGATAATTCAAGTGGTTCAATAATTCGATTTTCAATTTCTTCCGCATAGCTGTTCCCAGTTACTTTTTCAATAAGAATTCCTAGTAATACATATCCTGTATTTGAATACGACCAGCTCTTTCCTGGAGCAAAATCTGGAGGCATGGATATTCCCATCTTTACTAATCCTTCAGCAGGATAAGATTTTTTTGTATCCATCATATTAAAATCCTTTGACATTGTGTAGTTAGCGATACCACTTGTGTGGTTCAATAATTGGCGGATAGTAATCTGTTTATCATCATATCCATTTCCTTGAATGACACCAGGTAGCCATTTTTCAATAGAATCGTCTAGATTTAAGCGGTTTTCTCCTGCTAATTGAAGTACAACTGTTGCAGTGAACGTCTTTGTCACGCTGCCAATCCGAAAACGAAAATCTGTTTTCATTGGTTTCTTGGTACTCAAATCAGCTACACCAGCCGCATAACTCCATGTTTTTCCACCCTCAGAAGTTTTAGCAAGTATCCCTGGATATCCAAGTTTTAATGTATCCCGCATTGCCTCTTTGACGGGATTACGATCTCTTTGCTTGCTTGTTTGTAACGAACTAGATATATTTTGAATGGACTCCGCTTTTACACTTACGGTTGGCGTTGTATATAACAGAGAACCTCCAGTTATTAAAAGAGCTAAACCTGTACATGTAATTTGACAGTGGTTTTTCATCAAAATATTTCTCTCTCCTATTCATAATGTATAGATGGTTTTTTACTGTTTTTAAACTAATCACACAGCTTTCATCTAAACTAAAGACAAAAGGACGATATTGAATTTGTACTCATTCTTATACCCACTATTTCACAACCAACTTTTTGACTTGAAAAATAGCCTATCCTTTTTTCTGATGTATGTTAACTTTTATAATGTCTCTTTTCCTTCATGCAAGTCTTTTTAATTGACTTGTTTTTTTATATAAATATAAAGTATTTGTTCCTCCCCTCACTCTTCTTTACATTTTAATCATACACAATGAAAATCTCTTTTTTCTTACCTCTTCCTTACAAATTCCTTACGTTCAAATTCTCTTCTATTCCTCATGAATAATAAACTTTTAAATTCTTTCTAATATTCGAAACCACTATTTGTAATCCAATCCATATTTTATTGATACCAATACAGTTACAGGTATGATAAAATTCATTTGAAACATTGCTTTTGGGAATGCAATTGCTATTATAATCGCAATTTATTTTCTACAAACTGGATTGGGTCTCAATCCAACTTGCGGTTTTATTCCGCAGTCCTTAACAAATTGTTAAGGACCTTTTTTGTTTATCCTTAGTTGCGTAAAAATTCACAAGCAAGTTATTAAAATGGACATCCATACTAGTCTAATTACTATTGTTAACTGCATTTTATCAGTCTGAGCAGCAAATTGAGTTGCTTCCGCTCTCGTTATAACAGCTTGGAGATTGTATTTTCCTGTTGCATCACCTATAATAATATCTGTTTTTTTATTACATCGATATTAGGGATAGTTCAGTGATTTTGTGAATTATAAAATATTAATTGTCTGATGAATACATTTTCTTTTTTAATACTATCACACAGGAATTGTCCCCCTAGCTTTTGCTAGGACTTTTCTATACATATTATTAATTGCATCAAGATTATAAGCACGTTACAATAGTCACCTAATTACATATAAAAAGGTGCAGAAAATGCATAAGACAGAATTAACAAATTAGTATCAGAAAAACCAGAACTTACAGAAAAAGATGCAACTGCAGCGACACAAGCTGTGTTAGATGCGATAACAAATGCTCTAGCTAATCAAGAGAAAGTACAGATCCTTGGATTTGGTACATTTGAAGTGCGTGAAAGATCTGCAAACTGGTGAAGAGATGCAAATCGCTCCTTCAAAGGCACCTGCTTTTAAAGCTGGAAAAGAACTAAAGGAAACAGTAAAATAATTGTATATAGTGAAACAGGATCTGATATATGGATATCAGATCCTGTTTATTATTTAATCAATTCTAATTTGTACGTTTAATTATTATTTATCTATTAATCATTTCACGGTGAGAATTAATAATAAATTCTGCTGCATATCCTCTGCACACGTGGTCTAGAGCATACATTTTTTTATATTTTGGTGCAAAATGAAAAGTTTCCTCTAATTCAATATTCTCTTTTTTACTTTTAAATTAAAATATTCCAAAGCAATTCTCATTAAACGCCAATTATAAATGTAGGGTTCTACTTATATTTGTGATTTATATAAATAATCTGATTTATTAACTTATCTATATCTTGACTTAAACTTAGCACTTGCTGATGTCTAAAACCATATTTATCTACAAGTTTAATTAATTCTACTTTCTTGTCTTCAATTAGTTTTTGTAAGTTTCTCATCTCCATATCTATTAGAACTCCTTTTTTACGATTTAGCAGTTAAATTATAGTATAGATATAAAAATAAAGAAACTGGAGTTTTTGGAAATTGAAAGAAAAAATTCAGATGTATCTAAAATATAATAAAATTATATATATGCATAAATACATTTAAATTCTTCTATAATAATGTTATAATGGAATTAACCAAGAAGCATCCAACAAATTATGATTAATCACTACATTTTCTTTCAGAACTAGTCAACATATAAAAAGACACTATACTATATATAGTATAGTGTCTTTTTATATACTCTATAATATTAATTGAACATAAATATGTTTATGCAAATGAAATTACTAAAAAAACTTTAACAAAGGGTTGTACCACATCCCTTTGTAGCTAATAAAAGACAAATAAACAAAAGGATATATCTTACCATATATGATGGAAACGACATATCCTTTTGTTAAAACCCTACTCTTATCGATTTCTGTTATCATTAAGTTTTAATTAAACTTAATACCACACTCTAATCGATCACTGTTATCCTTAGGATTTAATGTAATTGGCTTTACAATGTACTCCATTATATTCACCTCCTTTCACTGAAAGTATATTTCAACTCTCTTATTAACTAGATTGTTTAATAACCTCAGTTTCCGGTACTTTTTGTTTATCGATAGGATTTTTTATGTAATATCTATATAATCTATCTTTGATATTATATTTTAATTGGTCACATTCAAAATCTTGTTTTTCTAAACTTAGTTCTGGGCATCTTCCTTTACAAAGAGGCATAATATTACATGTCTTGCATTTGTTTGGCAATTCCCAATTCATCCATTTTGTTAAGGTCTGTAACGAAGTAATGCCTTCTGCTAAATTTCCTACTCTTAATTTCTTATTTCCAACTTCATGCCAGCATTTAAATAAATCACCGTAGGCATCTACAACAAAAGAGTTATTATCTACAGCTTGACAAACCCAACCACCACGATTTCTAGGATAAAGATTTCCCATATTGAAGCCAATCTTATCCGCATATTCAATCAAATCTGTCTCCCATTTTGCAAATTCCCTTGTTACTAGACAGGATTCACTAATAGATTGACAAACTTCATTGTATGCCCCTACTGGAGCAAAATAAACGGAAACTTTGTTGTTTAATCCTTGGTTCATTAGGATAGGAAATAGCTTATAGACATCTGCAACGTTTTCCTTTGAAACATTTACTCGAATTCCGACTTGTATAATGTCTTGTATTTCTTTAATATTATTTAAAATTTTATTGAAAGAACCTTGCTTATTTCTTAAGATTCTAGTCACATCATGCGTCTCTGGGCCACCATCCAATGTAATTTGTACATATTTAACATTATTCTCTTGGACTAAATGTTCTGCAATTTTTCTATTAAGTAAATATCCATTTGAAACTATTTTAGCTCTATATTGTATATTTTTTTCTTTGCATATTGCTAATATATACTTTGACATTCTATCTATAAGATCTTTTTTTAATAATGGTTCACCACCATACCATGTAACAGAAAATTCAGTCTTATTTTCCAAGTTATTTTGAATGAATTTTTTCAAATCTTCTTCTTTTTGTCCCTCAATATATTCATCTACATGATCCTCATAACAATATGGACATCGAAAATTACATTGTAATGTAGTTGCTATAGTTAAACCTAAATATTCACTTCCAAAACGGCTTTTATTAGTTAAATAATGGTAAACGCCGTATTCATCTAAAGAATTTTCTACTATAAAACCAGCCCTAGTTAATTCTTCTAAATGTAAATTAGAAATCTCATTATAGTTTTTTTTGCTAATTTTTTTTATAGTATCCGTATACTCATCAGAAATTTTAACAAACGCCCCTGTATGGCTATTATATAGAAAATTAATATTATCTCTTTTGAAAGGTACATTAAATTGTGATACCTTATACAAAATTATTCCTCCATTCTATTCGTATCCATATTACTAAAATGATGCAATTACTTATTTCTTATAATATTAATTAATTAATTGTTAAAATCTATTTTTCACTAATAACTTAACACAGGTATAGTAGCAATTGAATTGAGAATATATATACTGAATGTTTAGTATAGATATATAAACCTATAATGATAGTGTAAATATTTTCGGATTATGTTGCTACATTTTTATAAGCGGCAAATAAAGAGAGTGAGTCAGAAAAGCCTACGAAATCTATAGTAAAAACAGGTAACTTGCTTTGCAAGTCACCTGTTAATCTTTTAATAAAGAATAAAAAATCCCTAACCATTATTTTGAATATTGTTAGGGATTTTATCTATTTATATTTTGTATTAATCCAAGTTGTCAGCAAATTAAAGATCGCATGGTTTTACAAAACAAAAATATGTTGGGATTCGTATGAAAGGATAAGATTTTCATTTTTGGGGTATTAACTTTTGTTAACTTGATAGCGATGTGGTGCTGCCCCTATTTAAAGTGAAAATCAATAAGTAATATATTCGATCGGTTAACATGTGAAAAATGAATTTATACATAAAAAAGAATCCTACTATTAAGCAGGATTTGACATGGGATATTTTATCGTCGAGAAATGCAGTTATTCTTGATTTTATAATAATATAAATAAACAAGATTTACAACTATTATTTACACCTGTAAATACATTATTAGGATACTCACGTGCACCTATTTCTACATTCTCCTTTATAAATATATTTTTAATAATAATTTTCATAAGTAAGTTTTATTAGGTCGACATAACAAAAATATATAAATAAAACCGTATTAGTATACTGGTGCAGGAAGTCTACCATGATTCTTATCTTCTTCTCTATTAATCTATAATTACATTTTCAATAATTTATTATGATATAAATTTTGATTAAAAGTATTTTATGTAAATGAACAATTAGTATTTTTAGGAGTAAAAGAACCTAATACATAATTTACTTTATTAATTCACATAATTTTCAAATATCAAATTTCTTCATGTTAATATTTAGTATATAATAAGAGCAACCCGTAGTTAGAGTGTTTGCTCCGATTCAAATTATGAGATAGTTTGTTTTAACTTTTTTACATTATCTAAAAAAGGACTTGTAGGGATTCCTACAAGTCCTTTTTGTTTTTTTGATACAGTGACTCCTTATTTCAAAACCTAGGAGACAAAGAAAGGAGTATATATTACTTTGATGGGCATGGGGAATCGCCAGCATGTTTTGAAAAAACTTACACTAAGCAAAAAATAAAATAAGCCATCCATTTGGACAGCTCATTTACATAATTATCGTTAGCGGCAGTAATATATTGATAGTTCAATACTTACAAATCTTTTATATGTTTTCTAATATCTGCGGCTACTTTGGTAGGATCATCAATCTCAAAAAAGACATACTTATATTTTTCATGACCTTTTAATTCAATCATTACGAGAGGGACTCTATTTTCACAAGAGAGAAAGTACCATTCATCAGCATATCTAAAACTTCCTTCAAAAATATTGAGAGGAGAAATTGATGTTCCAGGCATACGAAGCATCCATTGTGGAGGATCAAAATAGTCAACATACACACTCTTAATCGTGTTTTAAGGCATTTTTAATTTTAGTTTTAAGGCAAGTAACCCTGTTATCCCATTTAGTTTTAGAATCGGACCTCCATTATCAAATAATATTTCCCCCCACTTTTTACGTTAACTTTTATACTTGTATACTCAAAATCCCTTTGATTTGTATTTGGATGGTAAAACATGTTTCTCTACTCTTTCATATAGAGTAAGCATTTGCTTGATAAAAGAACATTTCGGTACTAACCAATATGAAAATAATGCTGAAACACATCCTATTAAAGCCCCTATTACAACATCAAAAGGATAATGAACCCCCACCCAAATACGAGAGATCGCTACACAAAATGCAAGTATAAGCCATAACCATCCAGTCTTTTTACGAACAAGCGAACATGAAAAACAAATCGAAAAAAAGAGAATCGTATGGTCACTAGGAAATGAATTATCTACAGCATGGTCGACAAGTTTATTCACATCAGGCAATACTGCAAACGGTTGATAATTCAAATGAAATTTCCCTGCTATTTTTCCAATCATCTCAGCAATCACAAAAGCAACCATCGCTTGAATAACCATCATCCTACTTTTTCTAGACCAGGTAAACCAATAAGCTATAATAATTAAACCAAGAATATATACCATATATTCTGCCAAAAATATCATGGCTGAATTTAGGAATGAATATTGTTTACCTAAATCATTAATTGCTCGAAAAATATCAATATTGAATTGAGAAAAAGACATTTTCAAATTCCTCCTTCTTTTTTTCACTATAATAAAAAAAGAAAAAGGAAAACATCGAACTTTCTTACAAACATTCGTGCATTCTTACAGTTTTGTCATTTTTCTCGTCATTTTGTAAATGTGTTCATAGCCTTACCTTTTGCTATTTCCTTTGGGAAACATGGTAAATTACGAGAAAGAGCGCTCCAGATAACTTAACAATAAGAAGTCGATTATCTCTTAGCGTACGAAGTTTACGCTTTGTTGGTGCTAGCCCATTGCCATCAAGCTAAGAAAATACAACTCCCCCCAGAACGAAATTTTGTGCTAACTTGTAACAATCCAGCTCATTTTTTCGTCTTAAGGTATTTCAAAATATGAGCTGGATAGATATGTACGATGACCTCTACTTAATTATCAAAAAACATTAGCCTTTAATTGTATACACGCTAATTATAATGACTTATCGATGCCAGCATCATAATGAGTCTCCTTCCCCTCTTTTTATCAGTATTGACAGGTAAAGAGGGTCCAGGCACAAAAACAGGTTGTGGAGAAAGTCTTCTTCACAACCTGAGAGTAAGTTATATATCCAAATAGGATCTTTTCTTTTAACCATTTAATCTTTTATAATCTGTTATAGTCGATATAACTAGAGTCATAATAAATCCACTGACCTGTTCCAATTCTTAGCCAACCATTCTTTTCTTCATATACTGTAACTTTTTCGCCTTTACTTGTCTTTCTAACAATAGAATAGTTTGTACCTGATCCGCTTCGAACATTTACCCCAATACCATTAATTTGAGCCGTTCCAATTACCTTTTCAACACTACCATTTTCAATTACTTGTAGCATATTTAGAATGAATGTTGCTGTTTCACCACGAGTTGTTGTTCCTTTAGGGTCGTATTGATTGTCACCCTTACCTCTTACAATACCTAGGCCATACAGTCTTTGTACATCTTCTTTATATATAATTTGGTCTTTGTCTGAGAATGGTAGGTTTACAACTGGTCCCCATATACCTTTATACTGTAAAGCCTTGTTTACAATAATTGCTGATTCTTCTCTTGTAATAGGTGTGTTTGGGTCAAAATAACCATCTCCTCTACCTTGAATGATACCTGCACTTGCAGTACGTTTAATACCATCTCGTAAAGTTGAATTTGCATCGTTTAGGTCTTTAAATGAAGCATCTCCAGCTGGCAGGTTTAGAGATTTAGAGATTAATTGAGCAAATTCGGCTCTTGTTATCGCTCTATTGGGTGCGAAAACTCCGTTTCCTTCCCCTATCATAATACCCCTTCTATTTAACTCTCGAATAGCTTCTTCATACCAACCTCCTGTAATGTCATCTTTTGGTTGATAAAGATTATTATAATACCCCTCAACGCTATTTACGAATACATCCCATTGCCCATTATTAATCATGTTAGCAGGGCAGATTTTACCGCTCCATTTTTGGTGTTTTACAATGTTATTTAACGGTACACCAGTTTCTTTCATTAAATAAGCTACAAGTTTCTTAGCGTTATCTACCGCTTTACTGTAGTTTCCGTCACTGTTAACTGCGATTTCAATTGCAATAGATTCTCTATTACCTGGACCATCACCGTCTCCTGCATGCCATCCGTTCTCGTTTAATGGTAGGTGTTGATAAATCTCTTTATCGTCTACTGTAAAATGCCACGAAGCAGCTCGGTCTGTGTTTCCTACTGCTTGGTTATATAAGTATTGAGCGTGGTTTCTAGCACCTGCTCCTACACTTGTATTATCAGTCTCATGAATTGTAATGTACTTTGGACTCATGTAGTTTTGAGGACGAATATTATCGTTACCTGCTGGAACAATCCATTCAGTGAATGGAACACCGTTTATTGTACTAGAGGTACTAGGTGATATGGGGGACAGACTACGTTTTGTTCTGTTTGAATTGTTAGGAACAGTTAATGTACCTGTTTCTTCATGAATTCCTTCTGAACGCTGAAGACTATCTGCTTTCTTATTGTCGACAGTACCTCCACCACGTCCGTCTACCTCTTCAAAACTAGCTTCAATACTTTTTAAAGCCTGTTCATCTGTTGTTTGAATTGAGTCTGTGTTACCTTGCACTTGAAGGTTTGTAGATTGCTTATTGTTTACAGATTGTTGTTCCTCTGCAAACGATACCAATGGAGAAGATAATACCGTTAATCCTGCCGTGAATGCTACTACTTTTTTATTAAATTTAATATTCATTTCTAATTTGGTATACCTCACTATTTTAATAGATATACCTTCCTCCTTGTACTTCTTTTAGTGTGAATAATAGTTTGAATAATGGTAGCCTGAACCTCAAAATAACGGATTGATTTTACATTTCATATGACAACCCGACATCTATAAGTCCTACTTGAAATGTCAGTACTTTAGAATTATAACACAGCACGGTTGCAATAATTCCATGACTCTTGCAAGTAATCTCATAATCTTCGACATACTGATAGGATGACTCTAAAAAAGGGACATGATCAGTATGGAAAAGGGAAATTTGTTTAAATGAGGGCATGATCACATCGCTATCAAGCTAGGGTTTTATACTGCCCCAAAAACAATAATTTTGTATACTTTTACCCTAGGGATGCCAATTTCACTATATTTAGGGTATTTATTTTTACTAAGTTGATGGACATGTGGTGCTACCCCATGCCCATCAAGCTAACATTTTGAAGTGCCCCCAAAACAAAAAAATGTACAACTCCATGTGAAATTGTACATTTTTTTGCTTTGGGTGTTATAAAATTCTTAAGTTGATGGATATGCGGTGCTCCCCCTACAAGAAGGGCAGTCCCATGTACGCAGGTTTAGATTTTTAACGTCATTATTTTTTTAATCAGAAATTTAAGAATTGAC
>Ga0268252_1001520_pt1 | contig 13026 bp, 12 predicted proteins | sample AgamicMgSfrz_FD_200244 | JGI IMG/M metagenome (GOLD analysis project Ga0268252, IMG submission 200244) | Agave microbial communities from Guanajuato, Mexico - Mg.Sf.rz (v2) (version 3) | ecosystem: Host-associated > Plants > Phyllosphere > Phylloplane/Leaf | place: Guanajuato, Mexico | collected... | reverse complement strand
AATAGCCCTGGCCACAAAGCAAATATACTGAATAATAGTTATACTCATATCGGTATTGCCTATTATAACAACACATGGGTCCAGGAATTTACTGGGTAGCGCCTTTCATCTCCCAACAATAAAGTATCAAAAACCCACAATTTATGTCGGGTTTTTGATACTTACAGATCCTGCATACGCCACCAGTTGTTTTGTTTCCTCGAACCGGATTAAATTGCAAATCTTATCCACATTCATCTTATTTGCATTAATTTCACCTACCGTTTTTATGTGGTTGATTGTCAAACCAAGTGCGACAGTTCCTCTGTGAAAGATTCGTGAGCGGTTTTCCAGCCCAGACATTTCCGAGGGCGATGGTTGATTAAATGAAGCGAACGCTCCAATGTTGGCTCGAAAGGAGCCGCTGCTTGAATATTTTGTTATAAGATGTGGGTGTCTTCTTCGATTAACTTTCAAAAAATCATTTTTAGTTTTAAAGTTTGATTTTAACATTATGTTCGTTAAGCACTTCTAAAATATTCTCAATTATTTCGCTTTTATTAGCAAATCCATTGATTTCAATCGTAAAAGGTGGTTTCACACCAAAACCTCCGCACAAGCAATCTGACAAGCTGTCCAGACATCCGCCGAAATAACCTCCAGGGCCATTGATGGATTCACCCAGCGCAAAATAAAAAGAAATCTTATCTGTGATATGTCGACCATCAACATAGTACGTTTGATTAGTTATGTCCTTAATATTACTGGAGATTTTACAACAATTATCGCGATTTCTGATTATCTCCATCCAGATCTCGCGTTGGCGGTTAGTAAATTGAGACCAAATATTTTTTTGTTTTAACTCTCTACCAAGATCCCAGAGTCTTAGAATGTCCATAGAAAGAGCAATTGGAAGATAACCAGCAATATTAACATCTTGCCCATCTTTTAAATCTGAAGAGGTAAATACTTTCTGAGTATTCAATACAAAATAATAATTACCTATCTTATTACCACAATGATCTAAAATAAGTATGTATAAATTACTTATGGGATACTTTCGGTTTGAGCAAATCTGTTTAAAGTCAGCGTTGAAATGAAAATTAATAAAACTGAGATCGTAGTAATCCTCATCCGCAGTTTCACTAATGTTCGTTTCTAATAATCCAGCAATATTATCGCAATGTCCGATAATTAAATTGCCATCCTCGTCGAATAGACTATATTTGTAATTCATAGATTTACTCCTATGTATTTGCATTAATTATGGGTTTACTCTTTACACCGATTTCTTATAACGTTCCTGTATTCACGACCCAGCGTATGCTGGGTGTCTGGCGACTGCCAGACCAAGGACAAATGTCCGCAGCGTGAATATTATGTTATAGGATGTCAATGCTTCTTTATAAATATATTAGCTTTTTTGCTAATTAGCTTTCTTCAACTATTCAACAAAACCTTCAGCAATAAAATTAAAACTTCCCATCTCTGAAAAAAATTCAATATGTTTTTGTTTTCTATACTCCAAATCCTTCAACTTTTTGTCCTGCTCTTCTTTAGTAATAACTTTCAAACTTTTTATAACGTTACATTCGTAATCAATTATAAGGAGATGGCCTAAATAAAACACCAGCTCTGATATATCTAATAAAGTTCTTGATAAGTTATCTAACCTCCCTACTCTTTCTTTTTTTAGACTATCTACAATGTGAGGGGTTTCTTCTAAGTAATGAGTACCTCCTTCAAAATTAGAAGTATCTTTTATTATCTGATTTCTATTCTTAAATTGCATAGATCCAAAAGCAAAAAAGTCGTTAACCATCAACCAATCTTCCAATAAATACTTCTGAAATCCGTCTCTAGGTATAGGCGACCATGTTTTACCTATCACTGTAGAAGACGATTTCTTTTGATCATCGCTACCTGTAAGGGCATAGAACTCTAATTCAATATGCAGCTCTTTTGAAAGATTGATTAGCAAAGGATGCATACTTTTTCCTCCAATCGCAACTAATCCTCTTAGCTGTGATTGGATAGTTAACAAATAAGATTGATCCCAATGTTCTTGAAAATGGTTGTTTGCATTCTTCATAGCATTCAATCCTAACTTTAACGCCTCTATCATTTTGGAAGTGTTTTTCTTTAATTTCGTCATTTTGTAACGCTCCTTTAATTCTATTTCCCGGAAAGTATTTAAGCTTTTTGATTACCATACTACTTTCATTTTGAATGTTAACAATCAATATTACTTTTCTTAACCAAGTTAGTGAAAAGAAAATTTAACTTTGAACTTTGCATTGATTTCCTATAACGTTCCTGTATTCACGACCCAGCGTATGCTGGGTGTCTGGCGAATGCCAGACCAAGGACGAATGTCCGCAGCGTGAATATTATGTTATATGATGGAACTGCCTTCTGTGAGACACTACATAAATAAAGATGCGTTTTCTTTAATCTCAACTATTATTTTACGAAGATCCTTATAACTAGTAATAAATCTAACAAACGCCACCAAAATTGCACCTAGCAAATATAACATGTCAATTGTGCTAAACGAACTCAGTAACTTATGTATCATGTAGCTGAATCCAACTAATAATACAAAAAACCATAACATAACTTCTCTACTCAATTTTCGATATTTCTGCTGTATTGTTTTATTAGGTAGTAGAAGAATACGAACTATTATATAGATCAACATGTGGATTGCTAAGATTAATGAAAAAAAAGAAATCGAATCACTCTTTACAAAGTTAATTAATGATTTTTCCTCAACGAAATTTGCCACAGCAAAAAAAGTAATGATTGTATTGAAAACCACATAAATTAAAAAGAATATGATTTCAAAACGCGACTTGATAGAACGAGTATTCTCTCTTAAAAATACTACAGTTTCAAATAAATCGACAACAATTGATGAGTAACAATATTCTTTATCCATCCAGTTAGTAAATATAGGTATACTGATCGGCATAAATATCAGTAATGAGAACGCCCACAAATATTTATATTCTGCGTTAGCATAGTTGTAAAAATGCTCTAATACTGTCCCTATCACTATGGGAATTAACAATGTAAAGAAATAAGTTAACAGCAAAATGCAAGCTAATGATATCAATCGTGCAATGTGTATAGAATATTTAGAAGACCTATCCAGCCACGATCTTTCCGTATCTTCCAAATCTTCTAGCAATTGAAATAATAACCCCACCTCTGAATCACTCCTAACTATATTTATTTGCAGTTCTTTCATATAACGTTCCTGTATTCACGACTCGACGCATGTCGAGTGTCCGGCAAATGCCGGATCAAGGACGAATGTCCGCAGCGTGAATATTATGTTAGACGATGGATTCAACTTCTTCGGACTACAATCATTGATTGAATCTTTATAATTGTTTGCTTTCACAACTTTTAAACTGTTAGGCAATATACAAGCAAAAAGCTTAATGTCATATTATAAATCCTTTAATTTATTGCTATCAATATTTAATGAATTTTCAATAATATCAGAAAGTTGAACTAACTTTTCAGTAAGCAATAAATCTATCTCATCGTAATCCATGCCATTAAAAAAGGTCTCAACAAGACCATATAACTTAACGTTTGAATTCAGATATTTATCGCTAATTAAATACTCTCCATCTAAATCATATCTGTAATGCATCATGCAATTTCTAAATGTTGAATCTAATAAAAATTTAGAATCATCAATACATTCTTTCAATGAACTGTAAGTATTATGATCTACATTATTCTTATTAAAAAATTCGATTATTTTTTCTATACTTCTTATTGAATAGTAAAACGATATGTATTTAATCTTAAATAAATACGTATTATTATTTTCTAACGCATCACTAAGGATAAATACAATAAAATTTATATTCGAAAGAATATGTAATAAAATCAGAGATATATCTTTGCCATATTGCAATTTTGATATGGTAGTGAATGATTTCTTGTTAGTATTAAAATCCTTAAATTTTATTCTATATTCTCTATTTTTAATATTGACAGCATGATGAGGCATAAAATTTTTAAGTCCTTCATTTATCGAACCTATAACGATTCCTAAGGATCTTGAAAACTCTCTTATTTCTTCATTGTTGTATTTACGTCCATCAATGTTATTGCCTTGAAACATATAGTAAAAATATTGAGTGTTTCCAATGATTTTTCCTTCGTTTGTAAAATATATACCTAGGTTATAATGGATATTTAGATTTCGAGTGAAATTAAATCTTAATTTTTTCTTGAATATTATGTCTTGCGATTCATCTAATTCAAGCATTCTCTTTTTTGATTTCCCTATTCTTTTCTCATCTGCAAATAGTTTAAGTTTGGCTCTAACAGCACCAATCTTAAAGGGAGAATCATTGCTAATATCAAAAACTCTTCCTTTCTCACCGATTGTATTATTCATTTCTTCAACGAAAAGCGCATAAAGTGGCAAGAAGGCTAGAGATATGATTGGTTGGGCAATTAAGTTATTCAAAGCGATTAGAGTAACGCAATCGTTTTTAACTTGTAAAGCCGTTAATAATTGATAGATTTTAGCCTTTTCAATTGATTCATTTATTGGCATTACGAATTATCCCTCCAATACTTAATTACTTTATTTTTACTTGTAACACTTAACAAAGCCGTTCTTATTGTGTTTATCTTTATTTGATTGCTACTCTTTACTTGATTATTTCATTAAACAAGAAATAATATAAACAAATTTATAAGTATGTTCCCTATATTTATAGGCATTGTGAATCTTTCGTCTAACGTTCCTGTATTCATGAACTCCGAAGGGGTTGTCTGCTGTAATGCCTCTTCGTAATCCACCCAGCAGACCAAGGCTACATCGGAGCCGCTGCTTGAATATTATGTTAGCCGAGGTTATTGCCCTCTTCGACTTAACTACTCAGTGCCTTATTATCCCTTCATTCCACAAAGCCAAAACTACATCCATTTGTGAATTATACTTATCTCTTGATCTCCAATTACTTTTTTCCACAATACGGGGCGTCAGACTTAGGCTCGCAGGACATATCCGCTGAAACTACTCCACTCCCAAAATCTCCTGCGAACCGAGGGCGTTAGACCGACGAGTGAATACTTTGTTAGCCGATGTTATTGTCTTCTTTGCACCACTTACAACTTATCTCCTTTGTACCAATTAAACTTATTAATGATCTCTTTTGCTGCTTCATGGATTTCATTACCTCTTGAAAATCGTTCAGTATGATAGTATGGCTTACCGGTTGGAGTACCATTTTCCGAATTAAAGTCATCTATGAATCTCCATACGTACTCATCACATGCGTCAACCGAGTTGCCAATGTATGTATCGAAATCACTTACTTTAATGTTATTAGGATTTGATTCATTCTTAAAACTTGCCATATAAGCATTACTTTCTCCAACTAACTTAATTGAGATAGATTTGCTTAAATACGCATTCTCCTGTTTAATAGAGCAATAAAAAGTTATGGAGTATTCATTCGCAGTACCACCAACCCAAGCAGACCACTTGTAATCATACGCTCTATCAACTAATGTTGTTACTAATTGTTCAAATTCTTTAATTTTATATTTTTTCCAATTAACTTTCTTGTTTTTGACAAACTTTCTCCAGTTATCTTGTGTTATTGCTTCTGTTTCTTCAATGCCAAATATAGTAGCTAATTCACTAAAACCACTTTCATAATCACTTCTGAAGTCTGCAAATCTGCGATCTGATAAAAAATATGGTATCTGACATTCTCTATAAAAAATTGGCAAAACAAAAACTTTTTTGGTTTGCATTTGCTTTACCCATGCAGCCCCTAGCTCACTCTTAACCCACTCTGAATTTAGCGCTTCTGGTGATAATACTATCCCTAGAAATTCGTTTTCTCTAATTCCCGCTTCAATTTTCCATGTAATAGAATCACCGATTTTTATTTCCCACTTATCAAACCAAACATTAACACCTATTCTTTTTAAATCTCTTGCAAGTTTTTCTACAAATGGCTTGTCAATACTTGTATGACTAAGAAATATACTAGGCATTATTATTTCTCCTTTTATTTGCAAGAATTTCGGCTAACGTTCCTGTATTCACGAACCCTGAAGGGGTTGTCTGCTGAAATTCTCCTCGAAATCCAACTCGCAGACCAAGGCTCCGACTGAGCCGCAGCGTGAATATTATGTTATCGGATGTACTCAACTTCATTGATTTACTCAAAAAAACTCTTTTGTCTTAGCTATAAAATTCAATCAGCTCTATAATTTATTTCTTTTACATTAACTTCTTCAATCCTTCTAACTTGTAGTTTAGCAGGATCGAAGAACGCTACATTAATTCCTCCAAAGTGTAAAGCACTTCCATACCTAATTCCATCAAATCCTTTGTTTTTGAACCATTCAGCTATATATTGCGTGGGGATATAATCTAACTCTTTAGTTTCAGGTCTAACGGGTTTCGAGAACTCCCCGCTTATAACTCTACGATGACTATGTTCTGCTGAAATTTCTTGTTGTGAAGGTAATAAATCTACTACCTCTAATGATTCTAGTGCAGTACATTCAGCTATTGTAATGCTTGCGCCTAACCATGGTTGAACTTCTGCAATGACAGTTTCCTTAGATTCTGCTACATAGAGATAGGAAATACCTTTTGGATTTACCCTGCCATAAGAAGCTTTTCCATCTGGTGGAGCCTCCAAGTCCTTATCTTCTTTGAAAGGAGTCAGCCCGTTAACCCTTGCTCTATAAAATTTTTGTCCCTTTTTCACTTCATATGTTTTTTTTGCAAGACTGGAAAGATAATGCTTGATAAAATCATGATCCTGATTAATCAAAAATCTGTTGCTTTGGAACAGTTCCGTAAAGTGTACGTACTTGTCCATAGCATCATCATTATTGGATATATATATTTCCATTTCTCTTTTCTCCTCTTATTCTATTTGCAGTTCTGAGTATTTCCGATAACGTTCCTGTGTTCACGACACCCCACCACCTTAAGCTAACGTGAGTGAGTGGCTGGGTTGCGGTTAAGTGGTGCGGATGTGTCTCGGCAATTACTTCTCTGATTTATCATCCGAGACCGAGGCAGCTCGTCTGCCGATGCGTGAACATATTGTTATATGATTGATCGGCCTTCTTGATTTACTTCAACAATTAATGTTTTTATACGTTTTGTTAGACAGTTTAATCTACGAATAATAGCCACCTTCTAATAAATAAGTTCTTGTCTCTTTATAGTGTTTGTAGATCTTACTAAATGCCCTGTTTGCTTTATGCTGATAATCTCCATCACTTAGGCATGGTTTAATTACTTTCACTACTTGGGCCATGTTTGTATCACCTGGAGTCTCGCCAGATATTAATTTTTCTAAATCTAGTTCAAATATCCCCTCAAAATTTTCCGAACAATCCCCATATACATATATTGCTTTTGTATGATTCATTTTAAGAAATTTGAATTCGATACAGAATGCCATAGAATTACCGTCTTTCTTTGATTTGATTATTAATTTGCCGATCTTTCATATAACATCTAATTTATGTACTTCGTAAATACCACACATCCTGTACGTTATCCGAACTACGTATATGATAACCCATATTGTGACATTTGCGAAGAAAAGGTTGGAGAATACGGGAGACTTCGAGTAGCCCTCAATCCCCCAAATCCATCCGATCCAACGGGCTTTGAATACGCTGGATATTTTTCGTACTTACATGCGTATATCGCTGAGTTGTTCGTGCACTCGTATGACCAAGTAGCTCCTGAATGTAGCGCAGGTCTGTCCCGTTTTCCAACAAATGAGTGGCAAAGGAATGCCTCAGTGCATGAATACTTACCTTCTTCTCAATACCTGCACGTCGTCTTGCTTCTTCAAAAACCTTCTGCACGCTCCGCTCGGTAAGATGTCGATCAGAAGATTGCCCTGGAAACAGCCAACGATTAGGTCTATATTCAGCTATGTATTTCTGCACGATATCCCAGGCAAGATTTGAAAGAAGCGTCCTCCGATCCTTGTGTCCCTTCCCCTGTCTCACGATGATTGTTTTCCTTTCAATATCCAGATCACTGCAACGCAGACGCACAACTTCACCTACTCGAAGCCCGGAAGAATAGGTCAGAAACAATATGGCCTTATGTTTAGGGTTGGTTACGGATTTGAGTAATTGAGCAACTTCCTTTTCGGACAGCACTTTTGGAAGCTTGGTCTGCTTCTTGGGACGAATATACTGGATATCTGTAGGTTGAAGGAGCACATGTTTGCAATAGAAGCGGAGCGCGCTAATGGTCTGATTCACACTTGAATGGGAGATCCCTCGCTCAAGCAAACCTAAACAATACGTCTGAACATCGGATGTAGTCACATCCGTACTTTTAAGTGGAAAGCTACTCAGAAAACGTTCAACCTGATTACAATACGCTTTAATCGTTTTGCGGCTGTATCCTCGTAACTTTAGCGCCTTGTTCAACTGTTCTTTGCTCCATGACTTGTTGTTTCCTCTACTAGTTTTCCATTGCTGTAGATCTTCGTTCTCAACCCATAACTCCGGGGTAATCTGAACATCATTTGGATCGAACTGATTTATGAACTCCTGAACAACAGCGACAGTGTAGGGGATGATCCATACTTTCAGTTTGGATTCCCACTGTCTACCCGTAATCTGGCGAATACGCTGAATATATGCTGTGTTGTATGGGATGCGAATGTGCAGTGAGTCTGTGGAACCTTTTGTTATAGTAATCTTTTCTTCATATTTAGCATGTTCACTCATCGGAAATCCTCCCCTTATTTGCATAGTTATGTTTTCCTCGAAATTCTAAAAAATAAAAAAAAGGAAGGCTCTCTTCCTCCCAAATAGGGAATCAGATAACCTTCCGATGCTTTCGGAACATTTATGATATTGTAAAAGTAGAGATGAGCATAGCAAGTTCAATGACAAACCTTTACTCCGTAGCATCTACTCAAGCCTGCACTACAGATCGATTTGTTCTGATGAATAACAGTAGACGATTGAACCAGCGGGTACTTCGTCGGGGGATGTCTCTTTCCCCAAACATATACCGATATTCTTTTTGCCGGCGATAGAATGATTAATTTGAATAGAAACGACTCCATACACTTGCTCTTCCCCGTCCATTTTTTTAATGATAATCTGGTCACCGATCATCTCTTTGATTGTTGACGGAAGTTGTTCATCCAACTCTTCATTGGCCCCCATAACGATGGTTCCGAATTCCGGTGTATCGAAGACTAACCCCACGCCAAACAGCATTCTAGTTTCCATTCTTTGACCACCTTAACCCTGATCTATGAATAACACACCTTTGACATCCTGCACCCTGAGATCGGCATAACGAAGTCTAACCTTGCCTCAGACTCAATAGGCGTCCTTACTTCTAAAATGTCTCACCGAATCCCTTCTAAACTGCTATTTGGACTGAGTGTAAGAAGAACGGACTTTTATGTGAGAGATAGATTATAATGACTTGTAACTTCATGACCAGTTATTAACTTCAATTTCAAAATTCATTTATATGTACATTCGTAAAAAGTTCTTCATATAGATGATCTTTTGAGATATTCTCAAATTTATCACTGTTATTTTCAGTGGCTGTATACATTTTTTCATTGTCCTGATAAGTATATGAAAATTCCAATTTATAAACCGGATAAGTTGATAGAAAATTCACACCAACTTCAGAGCACTTTCCAGCAAAATCTTCCTGTGATAATTTACTTTCCCCTGACCAACTTATATGAACAACCAGTACTTGATCTCCGATACTATTGTGAACATATTGAATATTTTCTTTGCCAAACTCTTGATAATACGCATCTTCGTCAATTGATTGATGAAGAACATCGGCTTTAGCCGTAGGAATACTTTCTTGAACTTTAGCATTGAACTGATCTTCAGCATCAGCTAGTAATGCCCAAAACAAAAAGTCATCATCCCTTACACCAATAAACATATTTAGATCAACATTGAACTTAATTTTTTGTTGTTTATTTTGAGTATATACCGGAACTGTATACCATCCATCAAAGATATTATTAAAAATACTCTGGCTCGGCCAACCAATTTTCATATCCTTTTCATAATATTTGTTTTCGAGATAACCTATTGCTTGTTGTCTGGCTACTCCATAAAAGACAAGGTGAATAACCATTATTAGTGTAATAATTAAACCTATTAGACCAAATATCTGTTTTATTTTAACCACTACTTCCGCCAGTTTATATAAGGTTCTTTATTCATGAACTACTATTTTTGTTTTCATGGACCAACTTCTCTAAGGTGTCCGGCTAATGCCGGACCCAGGACGAATGTCCGCAGCGCAAATATAATGTTAGGTGATGTCTACTACTCTTTGAGTCTACTATCGTCGGTTCTTAGCTATAAATGTATAAGTCAAAATCAATTTCTGCCCCTAAATCATATATGAACTTTATAGTTTCTTTATTAAGATACATGGCTGGCTTTACATTATTCTCAATATTAACTACCACTTCAAACTTACATTCAAGATTGTTCTCTCTTATTAATCTTATCACTTTGTCTTTTTTATCCTGAATCAAATTTTTAACCTTATTAATCTGATCATTGATATTCAAAGATTCTTCATACTCTGTCTCTAGCTCCCAGCACGTTTCTTTACGAACTAAATCTCTTCGTATAGGATCGCCTTTGAGCCAGATTCTTGTAGGAGTAATTAACAATGTATTTGTAATTATATTGGGGTCAAATTGATCTCCAAATATACTAAATTCGACTTTTACATTTGTTCTATCCATCTTGAAATTCTCCTCAATTTATGTCCCACGGGATTTCACCTAAACAGTACTTCGTGAATTACCACTCATCCTATCATTATCCGAACTATGTATATGATAACCCAAAATATTACATATGCGAAGAAAAATCCGGTGAAAAAGGGGAAGTTAGCATAATACTCAATCTCCCATGTCCTTTGATCAGGCTTTAATTACGCAGAATAATTTTCGTACTAACATGCGTATATCACTGCGTTGTTCGTACTCGTATGACCAAGTAGCTGATGAATGTATCCTAGATCTATTTCGTTTTTCCAGAATACGAGTGGCGAAGGGCATGCATGCTCACCTATTTCACAATTCCTGCACGTGTCTTTCTTCTTCAAAAACCTTGTGCATGCTCTGCTCAGTAAGATGATGAAAAGATTGCCCCGGAAACAGCCAACGATTAGGCCTATATTCAGCTATGTATTTCTGCACGATAACCCAGGCAGGAAGTACCTTCTGCAAAGGTTCTTTGCTTTTCATTGATTGTTTATCTTGCTAGCATTTTATTCGGAATGAAACAATCTACTTACAGATAACAGAAAATTTCGCTAGAATAAAACGGATAATGAAGTGATTTTATGTTAAACGCTAAATAAAATGGCTTTTGTGGTCCTACAATTTTAATGATGATATATGGCAGATGAATAACAACAGTTTTTTATGAATACAAACATAAGGATGGTGTTTATTTGATTAACAAGAGACTACTAATTAGCGTCATCACACTCTGTATTCTTATCCTATTGGGTTTTCTCAGGTGGGAGAGTCCTGAATCCAGCGCAGACTTACGTTATAAGTATGATCGATGGACAGGTCAAAAATGGGTGGAATTCTACCCACCGCTAGGCTTTTCTCTCCACAGCATGGAGTTTCCACTTATACATATGGATGAAATAAATCAAAATAATATAACCAAATATATAGAAAAACAAGCTCTCTCGGGAGAGTTAGTGAATAAGTGGATTGAAAGAACAAAGTTAACGGATGGATATATAGGTCTATTATTATTGAATATTCTAGTGGTGATATACAACTTCATTAAAATATTTATTTTGAGAAATAAAAAAGTATGATGATCTTGCCTCCTTTCAATATGCCGAGACACTAGCTGCCAACTGTCTTACTAATACAAAGACAGCAGTCCCAGATAAGGAGCTGCTGTCTTTGCATCTTTATAATTAGTCCACTTATTATATCACTTAAGCATAGAAGGCATCCTCTAGCCTTTGAAATACTTGAAATACCATCGGTTACCGTTCTAAACATACAAATTCCATCCCACAACAAAAGCAGCCAAGATGAAAGCTGAGATGCCGGACATGATATAAATCACCTTTTGCTTTTTGGCGTAACTACTCTTCCGCAGTTTGTAAATAAGCAAACCTAGATACGCCACTGCCAGAACTACATATAGCAGGTTAAACCCTAAATTGATGCGTAACGAAGAATATGCGGGATAACTTGGAAGTCTGGTAAGGATGATAAAAAGATTAAGAAGGAGCAACCCACCGGCAAAATTAATAGCTAGATAATATTTATCAAAATGGGTTGGAGGATTCCCTCGTTTTTTAAGTTTGTAAAGAAGAATCCGGATTATGTAACCGATCAAAGCAACTAAGCTGTAAATGATAGCTAGCGCAACGGGAATAAGAGATAATGCAATCAAGTTCACCTTTAGATTCGATACAGGTAAGTAATCCATGTAAGGAGTGTAGGAAATTTTCTCAACAACGCCATTATGCTCGACCACATTATAAAGACTGCTTAGCTCCGCTTTGGAAAATTTGCTTATATCAAGCAGCCTAAATAAATCGGTAAATCTAGAGGCGGGCCGTCTTGCAGATTGAAAATATCCTCCTCCCTCAGAAGTAACCGAATTAACGTATGTGCTGTTACCGAAAATCTTGCTAATAAGTCCATAATAATAGACTTCCTCAAACGCAATGTTTGTCATGACCACCATTCCAAATTTGGATACTGGATCAAAGACAACTTTGCTTGAAAAACCTTTTAAATTCCCCTCATGAAGCAGTGTAGGTACCCAATATTCCATCTCAGCGAACCCATGCGCAAATCGTGGAATCGAAGTCTCGTCATAATACAGACTGGTTGACAACATTTCGTCTAACGTATCTCTCTTGGCAAATAATACACTGTTATCATCAACAGGCATCAGCGCTGCAAGGAATTTCCCCAAATCTTCTGCTGTCCCCATGGCTGC
>Ga0268252_1001514_pt1 | contig 13042 bp, 10 predicted proteins | sample AgamicMgSfrz_FD_200244 | JGI IMG/M metagenome (GOLD analysis project Ga0268252, IMG submission 200244) | Agave microbial communities from Guanajuato, Mexico - Mg.Sf.rz (v2) (version 3) | ecosystem: Host-associated > Plants > Phyllosphere > Phylloplane/Leaf | place: Guanajuato, Mexico | collected... | reverse complement strand
AGCAAGCAGCTATTGATTGTTTAATTGTTCAGAAGAAGGAAGAACAGCTGGCTTAAAGAAAACGTTTTTTAAGTGGATCTTAAATGGCCGAAACATGTTGTATGTGCTCTATTAAGGGCAAAAAAACTCAAGGGAGCGAGACATATGTTAACAATAGGTAAAAAAGAATTTTGGTTTGTAACAGGAAGCCAGCATTTATACGGAGAAGAGACATTAAAAGAAGTTCAGAAAAATTCTGAGGAAGTTGTAAGTGGATTAAGTGAAGGCGGGGCGCTTTCTTATCCAATCGTATTTAAAGAAGTGCTGACAACCTCAGGCGACATTCAGCAGTTGATGCAGCGGGCAAACAGTGACGAAAACTGTGCCGGTATTATTACGTGGATGCATACATTTTCACCAGCGAAAATGTGGATTGCCGGCTTGAAAACACTGCAAAAGCCGCTTCTTCACTTGCATACGCAGTTTAACCGCGATATTCCGTGGAGCAGCATTGATATGGATTTCATGAACTTAAACCAGGCGGCGCATGGAGACCGTGAATACGGATTTATTGGCACACGCATGCAAATTGGCCGTAAAGTAATCGTTGGCCACTGGCAGGATGAATCTGTTAAAAAAGATGTCAGCGATTGGATGAATATTGCGGTAGCAGTAACAGAAGGTCCAAATATTCGTGTAGCTCGTTTCGGCGACAACATGCGGAATGTAGCAGTAACAGACGGGGACAAAGTAGAAGCACAAATTAAGTTCGGCTGGGTCGTGGACTATTACGGCATCGGTGATCTTGTGGAAGAAATGAGTAAAGTCACAAAAGACCAGATCGATTCTGTTTATGAAGAGTACAAGCAGCAATACATGTTTGAAGAAAGTGATGATGTATGCGCTGCGATCAAAGAACAAGCCCATATTGAAATCGGTCTGCGCTCATTTTTAGAACGAGGAAACTACAACGCGTTTACGACAAACTTCGAGGATCTACATGGCATGAATCAGCTTCCGGGTCTTGCGGCGCAGCGGCTCATGGCAGATGGCTACGGGTTTGCCGGCGAAGGTGATTGGCGTACAGCGGCTTTGCTCCGTATGATGAAAATTGCGGCGGGCAATGAGCAGACTTCATTTATGGAGGATTACACGTACCATTTAGAAGCGGGCAACGAAATGATTCTTGGCTCCCACATGCTTGAAGTGTGTCCGACTATTGCAGCTTCAAAACCGCGCATTGTGGTTAATCCGTTGTCAATCGGCGGTAAAGAGGATCCGGCACGTCTTGTGTTTGATGGTTTAAGCGGACAAGCTGTGAACGCATCTCTTATTGAAATGGGCGGGCGCTACCGCTTAATCGTCAACGTTGTAGATGCCGTGGAATCACCGAAACAAACACCGAATTTACCGGTAGCGAAAGTACTCTGGAAGCCGCAGCCTTCTTTGAAAACAGCAACAGAATCATGGATTTATGCAGGTGGCGCACATCATACGGTTCTTTCCTTCGCAGTCAGCGCTGAGCAGCTGTATGACTTTGCAGAAATGGCTAAAATCGAATGCGTCATCATTGATAACGATACAAAAACAGCCCAGCTTCGCAACGAATTGAAGTGGGGAGAAGCAATCTGGAAATAATCAAACAGAAAAGGCTGTCTCATTATATGAGCCGGCCTTTTCATTGAATAGAAGAGGAGCTGCTTAAATGACAGGAACAATTAACGGTATCAATATAAAAGAATTTACGCTGGCAAATAAGAATGGTATGAAAGTTTCTTTCTTAGATTATGGCTGCATTATCACTAAAATTATTGTGCCGGACCGGGAAGGGAATTTTGAAAATGTCGTCCTTGGATACGAAAATGCGGACCATTATGTTCAAAATCCGTGGTATTTGGGAGCTGTAATCGGCCGATTTGCGGGAAGAATTGGCGAAGGCACGTTTGAGCTCGAAGGGAAAACCTATACGCTTGAGCAAAATGACGGAAACAATCATTTGCACGGCGGCAAAGCAGGATTCGATAAAGTCGTCTGGCAATCGGAATGTGTGGCTGGCGGAGTTCAGTTTACCTACGAAAGCCCGGATGGTGAAGGCGGATATCCGGGAAACGTAAAAGTAACCGTTACGTATACGTTAAATGATGAAAACGAGTTTGCTATTCGTTACGAAGCCGTATCGGATCAACAGACATTGCTGAATATGACGAATCATACGTATTTCAACTTAAGCGGCGGCTTAAAAAGAGATATTACCGATCACCTGCTGCAAATCGACAGCGACCGGTATGCAGAGTTAGACGAGGAGCTTTTGCCTACTGGTATGCTCCGGCCGGTTGAGGACACGGCATTTGATTTTCGCCGTGGTCAGCCGATTCGGGCTGGTGTGGAATCAGATGACCCTCAAAACGAGCTCGCGGGTGGAGGGTACGATCATCCCTTCGTATTAAGTGGTGAAGGAGACATTGTTTTGTCGGATGAACAGAGCGGCCGGGTGCTGCGCATGAAAACAGACCAAAACTGTGTAGTTTTATATTCTGGTACACAAATAACAGACGGTGAGGAGCTTGACGGAGGCGTGTCACGAAAATATGCTGGACTTTGCCTTGAAACACAGGGGCTGCCGGACTCTATTCATCAGCCGCATTTCCCGCAGAATATCATTGATGCAGGCGATACTTACACGTCTCATACGGTTTATCAATTTAGCACGAAATAATACAAAAAAGCGGACATTTCAAAGTTGAAATGTCCGCTTTTTCTCAAGTGTTTTATTTTTATAAATAATAAAGCTTAAACACGATATCCTGGGCATGGTTTCCGAACTTTTTGCCGAAAAGGGTTGCGCCCCCCACATGTTCAGCATCTTCCTTTACTTCAATTCGGAAGGTCCACCTGTCACAGGTGGTGTCCAGGTCTTCTATAGAAAGATCTGATAAGGGATCACCATCAATATATGTGCCGTGATTTGTGATGCGGATCGTTTTTAATAGACCGTATTGATTGATGTTATTCGGCCACCAGTCAGGTGTGTATTTCCCTCTTGTATCCGCAAAGTCACCAGGGCTTACCCAGGTGCCCAGCTCAATTCCATTCAAGGAAAATGTAATATCCGAAGGCCAGACATCATTGGAGAACGGAAATTCCGAAGACAGCTCTAATGCGATCTCAAATTGCTGAAGTGTTTCTCCAGGCTTTAAAAAATTGGCCGCATTATATTGAACGAATCCTTGTGTAAACCAAAGAATTTCCGCATCCACCCGCTGAGGGTCCATGAAGTACTGGGGCTCATCCACACGGCCGATAAATTCTTTTTCTGTTGCCAGTCCGCATGTTGGCTTTACGTTAAAATCAGTGTAGTGGCCGATCGGCACCGAAGATTCATACGAAGCAAATGAATGAAAGATTTTTTTGGGAAAGTTAATTTCAATGTGATCCACTTTTAAAATAGAAATTTTTTGCTGGCCGGACTTCCCGGGTACTTTTTCTGTTTTAATAATCCCCGCTTCTTCCAGCTTCCTAATATGCTTCGTTACGATCGGGCTACTGATGCCAAGCTCCTTGGCCAATTCCTTAATATTCATTTTGTTTCGTGAAAGCAACTGAATAATCTTTAAGCGGACATCGCTCGCCAATGCCTCATAAACAACGAGTGAAGCGTTATCAATTTCTAACTGCATCCTTATTCCTTCTTTCAGTCAATAATTAATATAGATAATAATATGTAATCATAAATCAGAATAAACATAACAAAAAAGTTAAATCAGATCTGATTATTAAACAAACAACAAATATGATTAACATTTATGTTAACATATATATTATAAAAAATAAATAGTTTATATAAATGTTATTGACAGCGATTTCATAAATTGTGTATTATACTAATTAGTTAACTTTATAATTTAAAGTGGATGAGCTTTTAACAGTTTGTTTATCAACGAAATAAGTTCATTCGAATTAGATGGAATATTTAGAAAAGTAAGAGAAGGAGGATAGATTTAGGATAGGAAGCTGAAAAACAAATGCTTAGTGTGTGAGGAAAAATCGTGAAAAAGCGCGATTTACCTGCCATCGCGCTCGTTGCCTTTTTATGAAATGGCTTATTTCCTGCTCAAGCTTTAATCATTTTAACAAATGTCTTGTGACAGATAAGGTAGATCAAATATGAGCCAGTGCTAACAATGAAAAAGAAAGAGAACGGGACAGAATAAATAGCTAATGCAGAAAAAGTGGCGATCGCAAGAAGTAAAAGGGTAACAGGCAGCCGTCCGATAGTGAAAAATATCGTATTTTGAAGTGTTTTTCTAATAGTTCCTTCAAAATGAGCCATAACTGGAAATAAGAACAATGTAAAACCGGTGAAAAAAATAGCGAATGCCAACCAAACTGCAAGGAAAAGCGGCTGCATAAAATCAACTTTTAAAATTGAAAAAAAGTTAATGTAAAAAAAGCCGGCAGTGGCAAACAAAAGTAGCCCAATTAAAAAGCTTTTTTTAAAATTTTCTTTGAAAAAATGCATGAATGATCTGTAAACGCCAGGATCCTGATGAACAATCCATTGCCGGATCACGCAATACATGGCAACGGTAGCAGGTGCAATGGTGACGAGCGGGAGGCAAAAAATAATCCATAAAACGTTTAGTTGGAACAGGTTAGTAACCGTTTCTAAATGGGTTAAAAGTTTACTTTGATTCGGGTTCATACTCGTAAGCTCCTTTTTAGTTGTTCGTATAAATTTCCCCCATTATAGCGCAAAAAAATAGATGGTGGGAAAAAATATTAATTAGAATCAACTTATAATACGTTTATGTACGTACAAATAGACATATTTAAAATAAGTTTTTAATATTTTTTTAAAAAATAGTTTGACATATACGTATAAGTTGATAAGATTAGTATAGGTAAAAAGAAAGAAAGATCGTGCTCTAAAGAAGTCAAATTGAGAACTTTCATATATAAGCAGAGTTTTCAAAAATGTGTTTTGAATACGGTTACAACAAACAAGAGAAGGAGAGGGTATTAAATGAGATCTAAAAAGTTCAACGTATTATTTCTAGCTGTATTTTTAATGATTGGCGCTGTTTTAAGTGGATGCTCAAATGGCGGCAGTGCAGGTGGAGAAGATGGAGGCAAGAAAGAACTGACATTTATGTTTAGCGGACAGCCTATAGAACAGGAAGCTTATAAAGCGGTTGTAAAAGAATTTGAAAAAGCAAATCCAGATGTGAAAGTGAACGTTGTTGTAACTGCTGGTGATCAATATGCTACAAAATTGCAGGCAGCGATTGCCGGGCGCAAAATTCCTGATGTATTCTTCTACAATCCGGGCCAGCTTAAAGCATATGTGAATTCAAACGTATTAATGGATATTACAAAACAGGTTGAAGGAGCAGAAAACATCAACTTGGATGATATTTGGAAAAGTGGTGTAGAGAAATACCGCTTTGATGGGGAAACAATCGGGCAGGGTGCTATCTACGGACTTCCGAAGGACCTCGGGCCGTTCGCGCTAGGATATAACAAAACAATGTTTGAAAAAGCTGGAGTGCCTCTTCCAGACAAAGATAAGCCAATGACTTGGGACCAATTTATTACTATATCAAAACAATTGACAAAAGATACAAATGGAGATGGGAAAACAGACCAGTACGGAACTGGCTTCAATGTAAACTGGGCTCTTCAACCGTTTGTTTGGAGCAACGGAGCGGACTTTGTAAATGAAGACCATACGAAAGTAACAGTAGATGATCCGAAGTTTGTTGAAGCGCTGCAATATTTTGCGGATATGCAAAACAAGCATAAAGTAACACCTTCTATCGGTGAATCACAGTCGCTTGATACGTATCAAAGATGGCTTCGCGGCCAGCTGGCATTTTTCCCTGTAGGTCCTTGGGATATGGGGACGTTTGAAAAAGAATTGAAATTTGATTATGACTTAATGCCATGGCCTGCTGGTTCTACAGGTGAAAGTGCAGCATGGATCGGCTCACTTGGTATCGGTGTAGCGAAAACATCTAAAAACGCAGATGCAGCAGCGGAACTTGCGCTTTATTTGTCAGCGGACCAAAAAGGACAACAGGCTTTAATCGACCAGCGTGTACAAATTCCAAACTCTATGAAAGTTGCTGAAGAGTGGGCAGCGGATACATCAATTGTTCCTGAGAACAAACAGGAATTCCTTGATATTGTGAACGACTACGGCCGCAGCCATTCAACAGATTACACGTATAACGGAGAGTGGCTTGATTATTTCTTCGCTAATATTCAGCCGGTGATCGACGGCAAGAAAACAGCGGCAGAATACACGAAAGAAGTACAGCCGCAAATGCAGAAATTGCTTGATAAAGCAATCCAGCAGGAGGAACAATCGAAAAAGTAATAAAGACAGCAGAGTGAAAATTGAAAAGGTGCCAGTTCAATGCAGTGTGTAGCGAACTGGCACTCTTTTATCTTTACGCAGAAAATACCCGTTATGCGGAGGTGCCTGAAATGAAAGCAGAAAAATCAAAACTTTATAGAAAAGAAGGGCTTTACGGATATTTGTTCGTCGCGCCAGCGTTTATTGGCTTTTTAATTTTCTCTATGGTCCCGGTCGCTTACTCATCATATGCCGCTTTTACAGATTGGGATGGACTGAGTCAAATGAATTTTATTGGACTGGAAAATTTCGTGTCGCTGTTTCAGGATGAGTACTTTCATAAAGCGATGTTTAATACCATCTTTTTGATGCTGGGGATTCCGGTCGGGATTATCCTGTCTCTCCTATTAGCACTAGGGCTGAATAGGGGATTAATGGGCACAAGTACATTTCGGGTTATTTATTATATACCGGTTATCTCTTCGATCGCGGCAATTGCTATTTTATGGCAATGGGCATTCAACGGAGATTATGGACTGATCAATCAGTTCTTAGGGTTTTTCGGTATTGAAGGGCCAAACTGGCTGTCTAACAAAGATACGGTCAAACCAGCCATCATTATTATGTCGGTCTGGAAAGGATTAGGCTTCACGATGCTTCTCTATTTAGCAGCCATTCAAAGTGTGCCAAAAACCTATTACGAAGCAGCGAAGCTGGATGGTGCAAACGCACTTCAGATTTTCCGTTACATTACACTTCCAATGGTTAAGCCAGTCACATTTTTTATTGTTGTAACCTCAATTATTGGCGGGGCCCAGGTGTTTACGGAAATTAACATCATGACACCAACCGGAGGACCTGAATATTCATCCGCAACCGTTGTCTTTTATATTTGGGAAAAAGCGTTCGGGAACTTCCAGCTTGGCTACGCATCCGCCATGGCTATGGTACTCGGTCTTTTCATTTTTGTTATCACACTTATTCAATTTAAAATCAATGAAAAATCGTCCTATGACATGGATTAACCGGATCGGAGAGGAGATATAAAAATGGAAGCAACGGTAACGAAAAACAAAGAAAAAGTAAAATACAGTTCTGAAAAGAAAACAAAGAAAATAGCGGACATTCTTATTTTTGCCATACTGAGCGGCGGCGCGTTTTTAATGATGGCACCGCTTCTATGGATGATTACAACGTCTTTAAAGGAACGAGAAGATGTATTTGCGATTCCGCCAACATGGATTCCGGACCCGATTCAATTTACAAAGTACTTCGAAATCTGGGAAAAGGGACCTCTTTTAAGTGGGATCACCAACAGCTTAACCGTAGCCCTGTCTGTCACAATCGTTGGAACCTTTACGTCCAGCTTAGCTGCATTTGCATTTGCGAAGCTGCGCTTTAAAGGACGGGAAAAGTTGTTTCTTTTGTTGCTTGCGTCGATGATGATTCCATATCCTGTTGTGATGATTCCACAGTTTATCATTTTCTCCAATATCGGCTGGGTGGATACGCTGCTGCCGCTTATTGTGCCAGGCCTGTTCGGTAACGTTGTGATGATTTTCTTTATAAGACAGTACCTAACAAGTATTCCTAATTCGATTATTGAAGCCGCAAAAATTGATGGATGCTCCTATTTCCAAATTTACTACAAAATCATTCTGCCGCTGATCAAGCCGGCCATTGCAGCGCAGCTTATCTTATGGTTTATGGGGATTTGGAATGACTATTTGGCACCGATTTTGTACTTGAATTCACCAGAGAAACAAACGCTGCAGCTTGTTATTGCTAACTTTAATGCATCCTATGCCATTCAAAGCGATTACCCGCTTATTATGGCCGCATCTGTTGTAGCGCTGTTGCCAATGCTGATTGTTTTTATTATTTTCCAAAAGCAAATCATCGAGTCAGTTGCCATCTCTGGCGTAAAAGGATAATCGCGTGCCGACCGCTAAAAAGCGGATTGTTGCACTCGCCTCCGTTGTGGTGATCGTTCTTCTTTTTGCAGTCGCCGGGGCTCGCAGCAAAACGGCTGTTTCTTACCCGGATGCCCCGCATGAAACGATCATCTTAAAGACAAACCCGGAGATCATAACAGACGAATCGAAGTGGACAACAAATAACACACATGATCCAGAAATTATAAAAGAAAATGGCGTGTACTATGTATATTCAACTGACTATATGGCAGGGGGAAAGCCGTCACCCGGCATTCAAATTCGTAAATCATCGGATTTGATTCAGTGGAAATTTGCGGGGCGCGTATTTGATGAAGTACCGCTCGAAGCGGCTGAATGGACAATGGGTGGATCAACCTTCTGGGCTCCTGAAGTAGTGAAAATGAATAATCGATTTTATTTGTATTATTCTGTTTCGCAGGTTGGAAGCAGAAACTCATATATCGGGGTAGCGGTAAGTGACTCACCTGAAGGGCCGTGGAAGGACCTTGGTGCCGCTGTTACGTCGAAAGAAGGCGACGGACATACAGGCAATGCGATTGATTCATCAGTTGTTCAAGCAGAGGATGGATCATACTGGATGAGCTATGGCTCTTATTTCGGTGGGATTTTTCTGGTGGAGTTAAATCCAGAAACCGGCTTGCTCAAGCATCCAGGTGAAGAAGGAAAGAAAATTGCCCAGCGAAAAAACATGGATTATCCAATCGAGGCTCCGTCTATGTTTTACAACAGAAAAACCGATATGTACTACTTAATGACTTCATACGGATGGTTGGAGGACACATACAACGTCCGGGTAGCGCGCTCAGAAAATATTGAAGGTCCTTATGTAGACGTGAATGGAAGAAACGTGATTGATCCAAGTGAGGAATCATGGAATACGGGAACGAAAATAGTCGGGTCGTATTCTTTTGAAAACGACAGCGGCTGGCTAGGCACAGGGCACAGTGCTTTTTTGCAGGACGGTGAACAAGACTACATTCTTCATAATGCCAGAGCCGGAGAAGACAAGTATTGGTCGCACTTGCATGTTCGAAAAGTGTTTTGGACAAAAGACGGGTGGCCAGTTGCTTCTCCTGAGCGGTACGCAGGAGAAGGGGAATTAAAAGCGGCCCAAAAAGACATTGCAGGCACATGGGAATACATTCGCCACGAGCGGTTTGATGATGCTCCTGTTTCTTCAGCCGATATCACGCTTGAAAAAGACGGTTCTCTTCAAAGTGACACAACATCTGGACGATGGTCATTCGATAAGAATGAAACACTGCTGCTTGAATGGAATTTAAATGGAGAAATCGTGCAGGAAAAAGTCATTCTCTCCGCAGCGTGGGACTGGGAAAATTGGAAAGGGACGCTCGTATTCACCGGCTTAGACGACAGTGGAACAGCTGTCTGGGGCAAAAAAAGTGAAAAGTAAAAGGAGGAAACTGATGAATGCAAACCAATTGAACATTCAATACGAGCGAATAAATGAAGAGACAGTGGAAGATGAAAAAAGCTGGGGTACACTGCACGTTCATGATCCGGCTATTTTAAAAAGTGGGGATACGTATTATGTATTTTCGACTGATGCAAAAGTAAAGGGACAGCCGCGCGGCGGAATTCAAATCCGTAAATCCAAGGACATGATCAACTGGGAATGGGCAGGGTACGCATTTGATTCAATTCCTGAAGAAGCTTTTCAATGGACGGGTGCCAAAGGATTGTGGGCACCTGAAGTAATCCGCTGCGGCGATGAATATTTAATGTATTACTCCGCTTCCCAATTCGGAAAGAACCAATCCTTCATCGGCCTTGCACGTGCGGACCATCCGGAAGGTCCATGGATTGATTATGGTGAAGTAGTAAAAACAACTCATACAGATGAGCAAAACGCCATTGATGCAAACATTGTGTTTGATGATAAGGATGAACCCTGGCTGGTATATGGATCATTTTTTGGGGGCATCCGTGTATTTCCAATTGATTCTTCGACCGGAAAGAAAAAAGAAGGCTCAGAAGAAACAGTTATAGCTAAGCGGCATGACAGTGTGGAAGCCGCTATTGAAGGCCCCTACATTGTTTATCATCCAGGCTTTCAAAAATACTACTTGTTTGTTTCCTATGATTCTTTGTTTTCAACGTACCACATTCGAGTTGGCCGTTCTGACCATGTAACAGGCCCTTACTATGATCGAAATGGTCAGGTTATGACAGATACGGCTCTTCCTCCCCACGAAGTTGGCTTGAAAATTCTTGGAGGCTATCAATTTGGAGAGTCGCCAGGCTGGATTGCACCGGGGCACAATTCGGTATTGAAAGACGAAGAGGACTATTATCTATGCCACCATGCAAGAGATGAAGAAAACCCGGCATGGCATTCACTTCATATTCGGAAGATCGTCTGGAGTGACGATGAGTGGCCGCTTGTGTCACCAGAACGCTATACAGGTGAAAAAGAAAAACATGTGGAATTAAAAACGATCAATGGCAGGTGGGATATTGTGTCGATGGAGCCAAGTGTTAATACACAGCATCGATCCCAAGCCTATCAGTTAAACGAGAGTGCATTTTTACAGCACAGTGACTCAAAGTTCTTTATTTCAGCAGGAGAGCATGTGATAGAAGCTGTGGTCTTCGAAGCTTGGGATTTTGAATACCGGGTTCCAACGTATGTATTTACAGGGATTAATCAAGACGGAATAGTCATGATGGGCAAAAAAGACAGTCGCTAATAATAATAGAAAGGGAGTTATGCGTTGTGACAAATCATATTGTACTGAACACAGATGTGACAAAAGGAACCATTAATAAAAATATTTACGGACATTTTGCCGAGCACCTGGGCCGCTGTATTTATGAAGGAATCTGGGTAGGGGAAGAGTCTTCAATTCCGAACACAAATGGTATTCGCAATGATGTGCTGCAGGCACTGAAAGACCTCCATATTCCGCTTCTCCGCTGGCCGGGCGGCTGCTTTGCGGATGAATACCACTGGCGTGATGGCGTAGGGCCTCATGAAGGGCGTAAGCATATGATCAATACACATTGGGGCGGTGTGGTAGAAAACAACCATTTCGGTACACATGAGTTTATGATGTTATGTGAAATGCTCGAATGCGAGCCGTATATTTGCGGCAATGTCGGCAGCGGCAGCGTTCAAGAAATGTCGGAATGGATCGAATATATGACATTCGACGGCGAGTCGCCGATGGCCAACTGGCGCAGAGAAAATGGTCGGGAAGAGCCATGGGACTTAACTTATTTCGGTGTCGGAAATGAAAACTGGGGCTGTGGCGGCAATATGCGCCCAGAATATTATGCTGATTTGTACCGTCGTTTTCAAACATTCGTCCGCAACTACGGTGACAACAAAATTTATCGAATTGCTGGCGGAGCGAATGTGGACGATTACAATTGGACTGAAGTGCTTATGCGTGAAGCAGCACCACTAATGGATGGATTAAGCCTCCACTATTACACAATTCCAGGAGACTTTTGGAAAGGTAAAGGATCTGCACTCGACTTTGAAGAATCTGAATGGTTTGTCACGATGAAAAAAGCTTTACATATGAATGAGCTGATTAGCCGTCATTCAACGATTATGGACAAATATGATCCGGAAAAACGCATTGGAATGATTGTGGATGAGTGGGGTACATGGTTCGACGTGGAGCCGGGCACAAATCCAGGATTCCTGTATCAGCAAAATACAATTCGCGACGCGCTTGTTGCAGCGGTGCATTTCCACATTTTCCATAATCACGCAGACCGTGTGCAAATGACAAACATTGCTCAGACCGTAAACGTGCTGCAGGCGATGGTGCTGACGGACAATGAAAAAATGATTCTGACACCGACTTATCATGTGTTTGAAATGTACAAAGAGCATCAGGACGCGCAGCTTCTTGATGTAAGTGTTCAGAGCGGCGCGTATGAAATGGAAGGAGACTCTCTTCCGCAAGTGAGCGCGACTGCGTCGAAAAATGCGGACGGCATCGTTCACCTTAGCTTGTGTAATATTGACCATCAGGATGCAGCTTCTGTTTCTGTCGATGTTCGGGGTATTGCTGGCGAATCGCTGTCTATTGCAGGACGCATTTTAACAGCAACTGAAATGAATGCACATAATACGTTTGAGAATCCTGAGCAGATAAAACCAGAAATGTTCACTGACTTTACCGTAGAAAACGGCCAATTAACAGTACAACTGCCAAAAATGTCTGTTGTCCAACTGACAATCCATTCATAAGGAGGATACAAGATGAAAGCGACGATGATTGTTGAAAAGGATTTTAAAATCGCTGAAATTGATAAACGTGTTTACGGTTCTTTTATTGAGCACTTAGGGAGGGCTGTCTACGGTGGCATTTATGAACCAGGCCACTCTCAAGCGGATGAGCACGGGTTCCGCCGTGATGTGATCGACATGGTTAATGAATTGCAGGTGCCGCTTGTCCGCTATCCGGGCGGCAACTTTGTATCCGGCTATAACTGGGAAGACGGTGTTGGCCCAAAAGAAAAACGGCCAAAAAAACTGGAGCTTGCCTGGCGTGCACTTGAAACAAACGAAATTGGCACAAATGAATTTATGGAATGGGCAAAGCGGGCTGGCACGGAGGTGAACATGGCGGTAAATCTAGGGACGCGCGGCATTGATGCGGCAAGAAACCTGGTTGAGTATTGCAATCATCCAGGCGGCTCCTACTACAGTGATTTGCGCATTTCGCATGGTGTGAAGGATCCGTATGGCATTAAAACCTGGTGCTTA
>Ga0268252_1001513_pt1 | contig 13044 bp, 10 predicted proteins | sample AgamicMgSfrz_FD_200244 | JGI IMG/M metagenome (GOLD analysis project Ga0268252, IMG submission 200244) | Agave microbial communities from Guanajuato, Mexico - Mg.Sf.rz (v2) (version 3) | ecosystem: Host-associated > Plants > Phyllosphere > Phylloplane/Leaf | place: Guanajuato, Mexico | collected... | reverse complement strand
AATGGCTGAGAGCAAGAAATCTTCAAATGAAAGCACGACTAAGACTACCCTTACAAAAGTTAAAGTGATTGGACCAGTTGATCAAAATAGTGGTTCTACTATTCTTCGTTTTGAACGTGATGCAGAGAGTAAAGATGCTATTGATATTCTCCCTGGTCAAACTCTCACAGTTGGGGGAAATAGTGGAGATATTACTAAGGCAGAAGCAGAACGTCTTTTAGCTTATGACAGATGGGAATTTGAGGGGGTTGAGGAATAATGGCAGATATTTATCGTGTTAATAGTAATAATATTGTCGGCGGTGCAGGTCGTTTAGTCGTGAAGCCTTACGATGGCACATTCCCAGAGAGTATTGAAGAGGTCATGAGCCTTACAGATCCTTATGATTTAGTTTCTCCGTGGAGTGATGTAGGGGCTACAACAGATGGAATCACAACTACACGAGGCTATGATTCTGATGACTTTGAAGTTGATCAGAAGGTAGGAAGTGTAGATACAGATATTACTGGATGGTCGCATTCGTTAGAAACAAGTTTAGCAGAAAATACGGTTGAAAATCGTAAATTAGCTTTAATTGGTGGAACGATTATTGAATCTCCCCCAACACTTGGAACGGCTACAACTATGACTGCTTCAAGTGCTATCAATGCTACGATTATTGCCGTTACTTCGTCTTCTGGAATTACAGCAGGATCTTTTGTGCAAATTTCAGAAGGTGGAAAGGTCGAGACAAAACAAGTAAATCGTGTACAGGGAAACACTTTGTATTTAGAAACGCCATTAACTAATGCTTATACTACAGCAGGTTCGGTTCGTCCTATCACTAAATTAGGAAGTCGCCGTATTGGATATGGTACACCACAGAATATTCCTGAATACACGGTTGCTCTTATCAGTCAGAAGAAAGATGGATCTTTATACATGGCAGTTATCCGAAAATGTAAGGTTGCGGGTGATGATAAAGATCAATCATTTGAAAAGGGAAAAAGAACTATTCCGTTGAATCTCACAGCCTTCCCTGTTGATGGAAATGGGGTAAGCCAAGAAGACAACGTTTATTATGAAATTGAACAAGTAATTTCTACTCCCTAGTGTCGCAGGAGAATATTTAGAAATTAGTCTTACTCAGGATTCTACTGGGGTCTATTATTCTCCTGCTATCAACGTTAATGATTCAAGTGAAGTATCTATTATTCTTAGAGCTACCGAAAATGGAACTGTTGATGTAGATGTTTCTACAGATGGGGTTTCATGGTCTGATTATGGAAGTATGGATCTTATAAGGGATCGTAGAGCTTCTTACCAGATGCCGATGGGTAGTAATAAATTTATCAGATATAGCGTAACTACATCAGGAACCATTTCAACGTCTTATATCTTTATGGGGGGTTATGTAAATGGCTGATTTATATGCTAATTTTGGTGAATTGAGAAAAGCATATAAAATGAGGACTCAATTTGATCTTAGATTGAAAAAAGGTTCTTCTGGGATCATCTATCTAACTCCCCACGGCGGAGGGATCGAGACAGGATGTTCTGAATTGTCCGAGTTCTCAGCAGATGCTACAGATTCTTATTTCATTTTTGATGCTAAATTGAGTACAGGTAATAGTGATATGCATATTACTTCTACTCATTTTGATGAACCTAATGCACGTAATTTAGTAGCTCAACATGATATAGCTGTAAGTTATCATGGGTATTCAGATAGTAGCGTGAAAAATACGAAAGTAGGCGGGCTAGATGAACAGTTACGTAATCTCATAGGTGAAGAGTTTACAGCTGCGGGCATACCGTGGGAACAGGAACCGTTTGAGTCAAGCATTGCAGGTGCTGAACCAGATAATATTTGTAATGTTACACGTAGAGGTATGGGTGTACAGTTGGAGATGTCAACTTTACAGCGTACCTCTTTTTTTGGCACGAATACAGCGGCACAAAGAAGGAATACAATTCTTCCCGAATTCACTAATTATATGAATGCAGTGAAACGTGCCGTAGCAAGAAGAAAAGCTTTATTATGAAGATTCATATGAAGGTGAATGTGTAGGATTACCTGCATGTTCACCTTCATGTATATATGAAGATGGAGGTATATATGGAACAAGCATTAAAACGTTTAGATATAGATAAAACTTTAGGTCGTGTGGTATTAACGGATGGACAAACACGTTTAGAAGTACCACGTTTATCAATGAGTAAGATTATTAAAGTTGTTAAGTTTTTAGGTATCGATGGATCAAAGATTTATGATCAAGCTCAAAAGATCCTTTCTAATAATGAATTAGATGATGTAACAAAAATTGCTCTTATCTTAGAAGGTATTGAAGAAGAACAATTAATTCGTATCTTTTCAATTCTTTTAGATCTGGATGATGAAGATACATTAGCTCTAGATCCCAATGAAATGTTAGATATTATTCTTGTTTATGCGGAGAAAACGAATATAGCTAAAACTTTTTCTCAAGTCCGTCAGTTGTACAAAGTGATGTTCAAGAAGGAACTGCCGGACTTGGGAACATGGTTGAAACAACGTCAAGAACAGGCTCAGGAGCTTCAGCAGAAACGTTTAGAAGCACAGAACCAAGTGAAGGAAGAGGAAGCGAAGCAGGAGGAAGTTGGGACGAATTAATAGATCATTGGATTAACATGATTGAATTAGTTTCTTCTCATTTTCGATATACAGAAGAATATGTATTAGATCATTCTTTAGACTGGGTTTTTAGGAAGTACCAACAAGCCCTTAAGGAACAATGGGAACAAAGCACAGTAAGGACACAAGAAGGTTTTAAAAGTCTCTTATTGTTGTTTGATTCTCTTATGAATAAAGGCAAGAATTATGAAGATATTCTACCATCATCTTATGAGAAGGCTATGGAACAATGGTCTGGACAACAGGAAGAAGAATCAGAGTTCGTAAAAGGTCAATGGTGGATACCTAGTCAAAATTAATCCCTCACTTACATAACGGTGGAGGGCTTTTTTATTCTTCTTAGAAGGGGGTGAGTTAATGGCAGAGGTAGGATCGGCAAGGGTCAGAATAACGGCTGATGATTCAGATGCTAGAAGAACATTAACCGGATTCACAGGCTTTTTAAAGAAAACGGCAGGTATTGCTAGTGGAGTTGTAGCAGGTTTAGCCCTCTTTGAAGGTATGAAAGAATCAGTAAAGGCTATCGGTGAAGCTACGATAGGGGCTAACGCTTCAATGGAGCAGTATGAACAAACATTAACAGTCGTGTTAAAAAGTCATGAGAAGGCAAAGGACACGTTGAAATGGGCTTCTAAATTCGCACAGGAAACGCCTTTTGAAATCCCTGATATTGTTGAAGCGACAACACGTTTAAGTTCATATGGGATGAATGCACAAAAGGTATTAAAAGATACAGGGGATATGGCAGCAGTAATGGGAAAACCATTAATGCAAGCCGTAGAAGCTGTTGCTGATGCTCAAACAGGTGAATTAGAACGTTTAAAAGAATTCGGTATTACCAAACAAATGATTATTGATCAATCTAAAAAAATGGGTATGGATGAAATTGTTAATGCTAAAGGTCAGATCACAGATATGGATAATTTCAATAAGGCATTATTTGCCCTTATGAGAGAACGATATTCTGGGGGTATGGCTTTACAATCTAAAACCTTTAATGGAATGATTTCTAATGCTAAAGATTCAATGGGTACTCTTTTACGTACAATGTCACAGCCTTTATTTGAACGTTTAAAGTCTGATATAGCAACGGCTCTACCTGTATTGACTAGCTTTACTTCTTTTGTACAAGGAGATGTAAAAGGAGCTTCCACACAACTTCAAGATGCTTTTGGAAAAGATAAAGCTAATACCATAATGGGTTATTTTAATGCTATTAAAAATGGAGTTATTGAAGCTAAGAATTGGATTCTACAGTTTCAACCAGCGGTTAAAAATTTGCTAGATATTGCGATTGGATTAGGGCCGACATTTAAAGTTGTCGGTGGGGCTATTGCTGTAGCCTTTATTCAAGTAGCAAAAGTTCTTCCTCCTGTTATTAATCAACTCACAGGTATAGTAAAAACAATTGTTCAATGGGAAGGATTTACCCCTGTTGTATTAGGTTTAGCGAGTGCATTTGTCACGTTAAAAGTAGCAATGGCAGTAACTACAGCTATTAATGCTATGCGATTTGCTCTAACTATTTTGATGAACCCAATAAGTAGAGCATTATTTTTAACGCAAGTATGGTCTAAAGCTATGGTTTTCCTTAATGCAACACTTTTAGCCAATCCTATTGGTTTAGTTATAGCGGCTTTAGTCGGTCTGGGTGTAGCCTTATATGAAGCCTATCAGCATAGTGAAAAATTCCGTAATTTCATTGATGGATTATGGAGTAAAGCTAAGAATGATTGGGTAGAATTTGTTCAGATCATGACTGATGCAGGAAAGAAAATAGCTGATCAAGCTAAGAAGGATTATGCAGAACTTTCTTCTTTAGTAAGTTTAATAAGTGGAAAGATCAGCACACAGGCTATGAAAGATTACAATGATCTAGCTACAGGTCTTTCTCTAATTGGATCACGTATAAAAACACAGGCTCAAAGTGATTATAATGATCTTTTATCGATTGCTCAAACAGTCGGTGGGCGCATAAAATTACAGGCTCAAAACGATTATAACGATATAACTACGGCTTTATCCACGATTTCAAGCCGAATTAAAACACAAGCCCAAAGTGATTACAACGATATTCTAACCGTATCTAAAACGGTTGGTGGTAGGATCAAAACACAAGCCCTTCAAGATTATAATGATTTTGTTAATGGCACGAATTGGGTCATGAATGAGCTTCCTAAGAAGATGAATGATTGGGGAGTTTCTATAGATAGGTTTTTTGATACCTTACCAGAGCGTACAAGAGCTAAATTATCTTTATGGGGTACTGCTATTAAAAATTGGGCTATTGCTCAAAATGAAGAAAATAAACGCCAATTTGGTCAATGGTGGAATTCTATTCAGTCTTGGATTACCTCAACTTCTCAAAGGTGGGGTACAAGTCTAGGTAGTTGGTGGAATTCTATAAGTGCTTGGTTTAGTAGTTTACCTTCACGGACAGGTGCAAAACTTACTACTTGGTGGAATTTCATTTCTAGTAATGTATCAAATAAATATAATTCTTGGAAAACAGCATTAGGTAGTTGGTGGCAAGCGCAGTCTGAATGGTGGGGTAGTTTACCATCTAGAACGGCTTCTAAAATATCTATTTGGTGGAATGGTATTCAAACCAATGTTTCTAATAAGTATAACAATTGGAAGACTGCTCTAAGTCGTTGGTGGCAAGCACAGTCTGAATGGTGGAGTTCGTTGCCATCTAGAACAGCCTCTAAAATGACAACATGGTGGAATTCTATTCAAACGAACGTTTCTAATAAATATAATTCATGGAAAGTTTCTCTAGGTCGCTGGTGGGCTGCACAGTCTGAATGGTGGGATTCACTACCTTCTCGAACAAGTAAGAAGTTAAGTAATTGGTGGAATTCGATTTCTACTAATGTTCGTAATCGTTATAACGATTGGAAAGCTTCATTAGGTCGTTGGTGGGATTCAATTTCTTCATGGTGGGATACGTTACCATCTAGATCAAATACCAAGCTAAATAATTGGTGGAAAAATATTTCTAGTTGGGTTGTCAGAACGGCTAGTAATTGGAGAACGTCACTAGAGAGCTGGTGGAAAGAAATAAAGAATTGGTTTGATCATTTAGATGATAAACCAGAGGTTAAGAATGCAGGTAAAAATCTTGTTAAAAAGGTATCACAAGGTTCAGAAGAACAAAAGAGAACCTTATTTGATAAGATCGGTAAAATTACAGTCGATGCCATGAAATATGCCCTTATTTTCGGTGCAATTGTTTTTGTTTCAACAGGTCGAGAGATCATTAAAAGAATGATCACAGGGGTAACACAAACCCTTCCTGAATGGTATAACAAGTACACGGAAATGAGAAAGAAAACAATTGTTAAGCTTGTAGATATGGGAACAGGTCTTTATCAAGAAGCTAAGAAAATCCCTAGTAAGATTGGTAAAGGGATCAAAGATAAAATGGGCGATGCCACAGGTGCTATGAAATCATTAGCTGATAGCCTTGTTAAGCGATTTAAAGAAGCTCTAGGTATCAATTCACCTTCTAAGGTGTTCTATAATCTCACAGGATCTATCTTTGAAGGGATTCAAAAACGTTTAACAGGTTCGGATTTAAAGAAAGTAGGCGATGGAATCTTTGATGATCTAATTTCTGGTGCAGGTGCGGGAATTAGTAGCCTTAAAGGTATGGTATCGGGTGCAGGTGGAAATGTGAAATCATGGTTATCTACTGCTTTAGCGATTACTGGAACACCTCAATCATGGCTACCTTATTTAACTACAATGGCTATGAGAGAATCAGGTGGTAACCCTAGGGCAATAAACCTGTGGGACTCGAATTTTAGGGCTGGACATCCGAGTAAGGGATTGCTCCAGACAATTGATTCAACATTTTCCAGCTTCAAAATGCCCGGCTTAAACGATATTTATAATCCGATTCATAACGCTGTTGCTTCAATTCGTTATATCAAGTCTAGATATGGCACAATCTTCAAAACGCCGGGCATTAAGAACATGCTTAAAGGTGGAGGTTATAAAGGTTATGCAAAAGGCGGATTCTTCTTAAATGGTCCTCAAATGGGGCTTTTTGGGGAGGGCGGCCCCGAAATGGCTCTACCTTTGATTGGTAAAAATATGATGCCTTATGCACAAGCTGTTGCTATGAATCTTTCTAATCTGTTAGGTGGTATAAATGGTGGCGGTGTTGATCTGTCTTCATTAGGCCCATTTATCTTAAGAGTTGAAATGAATGGGAAAACCGTTGCTGAACAGATTTATCAAGACATTAATGAATTACAGGATAGACAAGATTATAGAAGTCGTAGATCCAGAGGGGAGATAGGATAGATGGCTTTTTTATTTAATGGAATTTCCTCAGATAATTATTTTGTAGTTGAAAAGATTGAAAGGGATCTTCTACCTCCTATCTCTCATATCTTAACTGAAATTCCTAACAAGAACGGTGCTATACATCAAGGGTCTAAGCTTGGTGTAAGAGAATTTAATGTAACTATTCGTATGAGAGAAGACAGTGTAGAGGATCTAAACACGAAAATCAGAACAGTTGCCAGTTGGTTAAGGCAGAAGGAAGCGAAGCCCTTTGAACTCGTAAAAGAGGAAGGGCTTTATTATATGGCTTATTTATCTGGTGATACAAAATTAACTGAAATTGTCACGGTAGGAAAGGGAGTATTAACCTTTATTTGTCCTGATCCTATCGCTTTCAATAAGGTTGAGAATCTTGTTCCTTTATTGAATGAAGTCAATCAATTGAATATAGAAGGAACGGCTGAAACGTTCCCTACTTTGAAGTTTACCGTGAAAAGGGATATAACATTTCTTTCTTATATTGGAGAGGGAGAAAAAGATGTGGTCGTGTTAGGTAAAGCCGTTGAAGAAGATACCCAGACAGCAAAACCTAAAGAAGAACTCATTTTTGACGATGATATGGAATCTCTTACTGGATTTGGGTGGTCTGTCGGTGGAACACAGGTCGATGGGGGTGTCCCCACAGGAACGATGATTGCTTCTAATCAAACCTTCACATATTCAGATATTGGAACAGGTGATAAGTGGCATGGGCCAGCAATTAAAAAGGGATTAAGTGAAACCTTAGATGATTGGAAGGTTGAATGTTGGCTTAAATTTGATGCTACAAAAGATCCTAAGATGATCGCAAGGGCAGAACTTTATTGCTTAGATGTAAATGGTGTCGTTATCGCAAAATTTGCTTTAAAAGATATGTATAGAGATACAGCTAATACAGTTGTTGAATTTCGTGCAGGTGATCTTAATAAAGGGCAGTACATTATTAAGTCATGGGGTTCAAAACGTGGCGTTTACAACGATTTCTGGGGCTTAATCTCTTTAAAACAAGTAGGAAAAGCCTATGAATGTTATGTCACTAAGATAGTAAATGGTAAGCACACCACACGAATGTTCAAGCGGTATTATGATGTGAAAGATCAATATCATACAAATAAACTTGCTCAGATTCAATTGCACATCGCAGGCACAGGAACAAGCCCAATGCCAGCCAATGACCGTATCAATTTTGATCGTTTGAAGGTCTGGAAGGTGAACACATTAAATGAACCAGAAGAAGTTCCTATTATCGCTAGAGCAGGTGATGTGATTGAAGTAAATCATTACACAAAAGAGATCCTTATAAATGGTGAACCTTCAAAACAGATCTTAGATCCAGTAAGTAAGTTATTCCCGATTCAAGGAGATAGTGCTATAACAATCTATCCATCTGATGCTGTAACGGCTGATTTGTCTTATAAGAGTAGGTGGGAATAATGTATATAGTCAATAACGATGATGAAATTATTGGAGAATTAGAGAATGACGGAAGCGAAGCAGCGGCATATTGGAACGATGAAATTAATGAAAAGTTAAATGATGCTTATTTGACTATTAATTTTACGATGGATGCAAACCATCAAACGGCTTCTTTAATTGAAACAGGTGTAAGGATTGTCGCACCAGATGAAGATAATAATCTAATTATGTTTCGTATAGAAGAAGTGAAAGATGTTACAGCGCAGGATGGAAGCCATAATAAAGAAGTTTATGGTGAGCATATCGCCCTTGAATTGTTGGGGAAGATCATTAGACCTCAAACTTATAGTGGTTTCACAGCAGAACAGTTTTTCTCTTCCATTCTAGAAAATACGCCGTGGAAGTTAGGTATAGTGGAATGGTCAGGCACAGGTGACGTTGTTTTTGATGATTATGTCAATGCCATCGAAGCTATTGTAAAAGGTAGGGAAGTTTTTGGTGGAGAATTACGTTACCGAATTTCGTTTAATGGTACGAGATTAGCCACTAGATATTTAGATCTTCTCGTACAACGTGGGGAAAATAGAGGAAGTCAGGTTACTTATGGTCATAATATGAGTAATTTGACAAGGACAGAGAGCGGTAGAGAAGTTTACACGGCTCTTATTGGTGTTGCCAGAAGTACCAATAGTGAAGGTGGTTATCTAACCTTTGAAGATATTGAAGAGGAAGATAAGCCTTTAGGACAGGATTGGATTGGTGACGATGAAGCCCTGCAAAGGTCAGGAATTCGTTTACCGAACGGAGATTTGGCGCACTTTTTTGGAGTTTATTCTTATGATGGAGATGAAGAATTAACACCTAAATTGTTATTACAGAAGACACGAGAAGCGCTTAAAACAGCTTCTACACCTGCTTATACCTATGAAACTACGGCTGGAAAATTAGAAGAGGAAACAGGCATTAGTGCTGATGAATTTAGGTTAGGAGACACTATAACGATTCAGAATTTAGATTTAGAACCACCTCTTTTATTAGAAGCTAGAATTATAGAAACAAAAGGCTCAGTTGATGATCTTAGAGGAAGAGATTTTGTAATTGGTGATTATAAAGATATTTATAGTCAACACCAGTATTCAATTATTAAGAAGTTACGAAACACTTACCTTAGAGAATCAGCTAAATGGGCTTCTGGTGCTCGAGTAATTAGAAGTAATGTAGCTCCTGATGATCCTACAGCGGTATGGATTGATACATCTGGTGATATTGATGTTGTTAAAACGTTGAATCTTGACACAGGGATCTGGGAGAAGGCGAGTGCTACCCTTGCTGAAGAAATTCTCTATGAAAATGGTTTTTCTTTAGAGGATCTTAGACCTGCTCAGGCAGGAGCGGATATAACAGCTTTAAACACTGCATCCGATGCTTATAAATTAGCAGGTACTACGGCTAGTGTTGTAAGAGATAACGCTAGTAATGGGGCTCAGGCTAATACTAAGATTCAAAATGATGTAGGATCTGGCACCATTGAAAGTACAAGTGGATCTCAAAGTAAAGCTAATACGGCTCAAACAAAGGCAGAATGGTATACATCTGTAAGAACTGGGCTTAATTTAATTACGAATATCACAGATCTATCTGTACCTTCTCCTTATGTCTGGGTGGTAGGAGATACACCAGATGGAGTACCAGGAACAATATTAAAGAAAGAGTTTGTGGTTGGTGACACGATTAATAATACTAACCTTATGTTTCCTTCAATTAAAGTAGATCCTAAGAAATCATATTTGTTTGAAGTATGGGTAAAGGCTATGGACACGAATTCTTCCTATTGGTTAGGAAGAAAAGAATATCTAGCTGATCAAGTCACAGAAAATCAAAGTGGAAATGGGCCCAATATGGTTGGTGGTCGTACTCCGACAAGTTCAGATGTAGGAGTTTGGAAGAAGCATTATTGTATTATTGCTCCACATAATGCAGGGATTGAAGATAGTCACACTATCCCAGATTCAAGTTTAACACCAGATACGGATCATAAGTTTTACAACGCTAATACGGCTTATATCAAGCCTAAAATTTCTCTAACTTATGCACCTAAAGATACTACAAAAGGTTCTGTCATGTTTGCGACTAAGTTTTCAGTTACCGAGATTGCTAGTGATGATTCTGTTTATAGTGCTATTCAATCAAGTTCTAATACGGCAGAAGAAAATGCTAAGAATCACGCTGATAGTGTAGCGGCTACAGTTGAAGCGAATGCAAAAGAATATGCTTCTGATGCTGGCAATATCACATTAGGAACGCTTTTAGCAGAACGTTTATATGGGGTTACGATTTCAGGGAAAAAGGCAATTATAACCGATTTGGATGCAGGAAACATTGTTTCAGGTTTCTTATCTTTTAACATGGCTAAAGGTGGAGTTTTAAGGCTTGGAAGTGTTCAAGATGGAAATGGAGTGTTGCAGGTCTTAAGTGACGATGAGACAGTTGTAGGGGAAATAAATGGGCTTTCAGGAGCTTCATTTTCTACCGTTACGGCAGGTGACATCATTTCTGAAAGTGTTGTTAGAAGAAATATAACAGATATGAATTTTTATGTTGATCCGATTGGTGGGGATGATTCAAACATTGGCGATAGTTGGTCAAGTCCTCTATTAACAATTCAAGAAGCAATTAACCGTATCCCAAAGTGGAATGAAGGTAACATAGTGATACAGACTCATTATGACAATTCTAGAAACATGTATGAGGATGTGTTAATAGAAGGGATTTATGGTACTGGATCAATTACGATTAATTTTCAAACGTCTCAAAATACTCTAAATGGAACAATTACCGTTATGCGTTGTCAGCATCAAGTAGAAATAGATAAGGCTACTTTGATAAATGTTGACGGAACAAGTGGTGTTTTATATGCGTTCGGTTCTAGAAGTGTAACGATTAAAGATAGTTTTATTTATGGTCGTGGTATTAATCCTTATGGTATTTATGCGAATGGTTCATATGTAAGAGCTGATAGAACGAAAGTATATGATGCAAAAACGGCTGCTATCATTTCAGCTTATGGCTCACAAGTAGAAATTCATGATTGTGATGGTAGCGGAAATCCTAGGGGATTATGGGCGCTTGGTCCTTCTATGATTGGTGGAGATGGAACAGCACCAGCAGGTTCAAGTTCAACATATAATGCCTATGCTTCTGGTGGAGGTATTATAGAAGCTAATTTCACGTTCCCATCAACACCAGTTGTTACACCGCCACCAGAACCAGATAAAACGTATACATGGAATGCTACCTCTTCTAAATCGTGGAGAGACACTAGCGGTTGGCGTTCTGATAACAATTATGTTTATCAGGGTGAATGGTCAGGTGGAGGAAATCATAGGGGTTTATGGTTTTTTAATTCGGCTGATATTCGTGCTAAATTGGCAGGAAAAACAATTAAAAGGGTTCGTTTATATATTACTCGTCTTTCAAAAGGTGGGAGTAGTTCAGCCCAGAAGCCAACAATCTGGATGCATAGCTACGATTCACCACCTTCTGGTATGCCTTTATTAGCGGCTAGTTATACACCTAGTACGTCTTTTGCATGGGGTGATTCGGGTAAATGGGTTACACTTCCGAACAATTTTGGCTCGGATCTTCAAAGTGGAGCTAGAAATGGAGTAGGTTTATTTAATTCTAATAGATCCCCTTATATGTTATTCAGTGCATCAGCAACGCTTGAAATTGTAGCAGGATCATAAAAATTAGGAGGGAATTAAAATGAAATTAATTATTTTTAACAGTCAGAATCAAGTGTTAGATATTTTCTTAAGTAACAATATTGTGATTGATGGAGAAAACATCGAATTTGATAATAGTAAGATCTATGGCATGAGAGGAAATTATATTGTTGTCGATGATTCAGATACAGATGTTTCAATTGGTGATAAGATCCCAGAAGTTCTTAAGGAAAAGGATAAAAAACATTCTCTTACCAAGCAAAAGCAAGGTGAGGAATTAGAAGATGATGTGAATCAATTGAAGGAAGAAACAGTGAATCAAATGCAGGCTATAGCCGATATTTACGAACTTCTTCTTGGTGAAGGGAGTGTTAAGTAATGGTTATGATCTATGTATATCTAGTTGAAAAAGGTGCTCGTACTATTGATCAAGTACCATCCACTTTACGTGAGGAAGTAAAACGTGTATTAGCTGAACGAGAGCAAGCTAGAACAGAAGAATCTATTTCTTCAAATGAATAAAAGATAAATCTGCTCATAAATGAGGAGGTTTTTTTTATGCGGATTTTCGTTGAAAGAGTTATTGATGGTGACACAGTTGTAGGAAATTATCATAAAAAGATTCTGGACGTTGATGTAAGTTTCAGCGTCCATTTTCGTTTTCTAGGGATTGATGCACCAGAGAAAAAAGGAGAAACAAAGCCTTTAGGGTTAGCTTCAATGGCGTATCTTCAAGAACGAATTGAAGGTAAGAAAGTAAAGGTGAAGCTGTCAGGCAAGGATAAATACGGTAGATGGCTTGCTACAGTCTTCTATGAAGGTGTAAATATCAATGATGAATTAGTTGAAAAGGGTTATGCCATATATAGAACCTATTAAGAGAGGGTGAAAGTATGCAAAGTCGTAGTAAACAAA
>Ga0268252_1001511_pt1 | contig 13048 bp, 18 predicted proteins | sample AgamicMgSfrz_FD_200244 | JGI IMG/M metagenome (GOLD analysis project Ga0268252, IMG submission 200244) | Agave microbial communities from Guanajuato, Mexico - Mg.Sf.rz (v2) (version 3) | ecosystem: Host-associated > Plants > Phyllosphere > Phylloplane/Leaf | place: Guanajuato, Mexico | collected... | reverse complement strand
TTATTTGGTCATTGGGGTCCTGAATGGGGAGGCATCTTTATTCTTCCAGCTTTATTAGGTGCAATCGTCTTTATTTTAATCGTTACATTCGTTTCTAGAATGCTGCGGAAAGCGTAAGTATGATAATGAATAGTAATCTTAAGTTTGTTATATATAGCTATAAAGTTAACAAACTGATAAATATACATAAAAAAAGCATCCAATTAAACTAATTTGGATGCTTTTTTTATGTAATCTGCATAGGAAAGAGTGGAGGATGAAGAACCCCCACTCATTAAAATTACACTTTCTATTATGTATTAAACCATCGTTACTTTTTCACAATTATTTATTTTTACGACCTGCCTCGGTTCTATATGAGATAAGTCTTCGCTATTACCGATATCTACTACAATTGTATTCGTTAGTATGTTAATAATGGAACCAATTAATTTTGTAGCATGATCGTGTCGATAAGAAAATTGAACAAAATCTCCCTTTTTAAAGTTGTGCTCTTCCATAGATAGATCCCCCTAAAAATAATGTTTATACATTATACATACACAAAATTATAAGTTTTAAACATTTATTAGTACGATTTAAGTGTTAAGCCGAGAAAGGTGTAGAAAATTTATTTATAATGAAAATAAAAAAATATGTTTAAAATTAATTTTTATGGGTAATTAAATAGTAAGAGTTTGAGATAAGGGGGCGGAAATGATGAATTTGGCAATAAATATTTTGCAAAATGATGTAGGTTATACAGTACAACTTAATGGTGAAATTGATGCATATACGGCATCAGATTTGAAAAATAAGATTATGCCTATTGCAAGCGAAAAAGAGGTTCATATTGTAGTAGATTTTACTGAGGTAGAGTATATGGATAGTACAGGTTTAGGCGTGTTTATAGCTCTATTAAAAGCAATTAAGAAAAATGATGGAAAGCTAGAGTTTATTGGTGTATCTAAAAGACTAAAAAGATTATTCGATATTACAGGACTAACAGAAATATTAAATTTGAATTCCGATTTTGAAAAAGTAGAAAGAAGGTGACTAGGGATGATGGAGAGATTTGAAAAGATAGAAATGAAAATTCCTGCAAAAGCAGAATATGTGGCTATTATTCGTTTAACAATGGCTGGTGTTGCGAATCGAATGGGCTTTGCTTATGACGATATAGAAGATATGAAAATTGCTATTAGTGAAGCATGTACAAACATTGTACAACATGCATATAAAGAAGACGTTGGAGAAATTACAATTGTCTTTGGCTTATATGAAGATCGATTAGAAATTATGGCTGCGGATAATGGAGTTAGCTTTGATTTTAATAGCTTAAAAAGTAAAGTTGGTCCGTATGATATTAATAAATCAGTAGAGCATTTGCCAGAAAATGGTTTAGGTTTATATTTAATCAATACGTTAATGGATGATATACAAATTATGCATGATGAGGGCATGACAGTTTTAATGACAAAATATATACAAAGAGAGCAGGTGGAGAATGATGGAAATCCAATCTCAACCTACAAATCTTACTAAAGAAGACGTTATTAAACTAATTGCAGACTTCCAACAAAACCAATGTGATGAAGCACAGGAAAGATTGGTTAATCACTATAAAAATCTTGTATACTCCATTGCATATCGCTATTCAAAAGGTGGGCCGATGCATGAAGATATTATACAAGTAGGAATGTTAGGGCTCTTAGGTGCAATAAGAAGGTATGATTATTCGATAGGGAATGCTTTTGAGCCGTTTGCAATACCTACAATAGTAGGCGAAATAAAGAAATATTTACGTGATAAAACTTGGGGTATTCACGTTCCAAGGCGAATTAAAGATTTAGGCGGGAAGATTAAACTTGCGATAGAGGAGCTAACAGATCGTTTGCAGCGTTCACCGAAGATTATAGAGATTGCAGATCATTTAGGACTATCCGAAGAGGAAGTGCTAGAAATTATGGATGCGAAAAATAATTATCGTGTATCTTCCTTAGATGATGTAGTTGAAAATTCATCTGATGGCAGTTCGGTAGCGAGGATTGAATCTGTAGGTGAAGTAGAGCAAGGATATGAAGAGACAGAAAGGCGTCTCGTTTTAAAGGATATTTTTAACGTATTAAATGAGACAGAAAAGAGTGTTATTCATTATATATTTGGAGAAAATTTAAATCAAAAAGATACAGGGGAACGGTTAGGTATTTCACAAATGCACGTTTCTCGTATTAAAAGACAAGCGATAAGTAAATTGAAGCAAGCAGCGTTTTTAGATACATAAAAATTTTAAAGAGCTATGTTTAAAACATGAGAAAAGGGGTAGTTATTAAGTATAGGAGGAGATATAAAAATGTCACACGATGTGAAAGAACTAATCGAAGGATTGAATGAAGATTTAGCAGGAGAATACTCAGCAATTATTATGTATAACCATAATGCAGCTACAGTTTCTGGTATATATAGACAAGTGTTAAAACCTTTCTTTGAATCTGAAATTAGTGATGAACAAGGACATGCCCTATATTTAGCGGAGAAAATTAAGACGTTAGGTGGTACACCTACTACAATCCCTTTACCAGTGAAACAAGTAGAAGATGTTCGAGAAATGTTAGAATCCGCTAGACAATCAGAATATGAAACAATTAAGCGTTATGAAATGAGAAAAGAACAGGCAGCGAAATTAAATATGACAGAGTTAGTTGTAAAACTAGAAGATATGATTGCAGATGAAACTAATCATATGGAAGAATTAGATCGTCTTTTAAATGATAAAGCAATGGTGTTAAATTAAAAGTAGAAATTTATAGAGTGAAAGAACAAATTCCTATTTCTAGGGGTTTGTTCTTTTGTTGTATAAATATGTTTGAGTAAGAAATTTTCATTTTGTAACTGATTATGTAATACTAGAAAAATAGAAAATGATAATAGATTTACATTTTAAATAAGAAAAGGGGAAATAACTTGTGTCCATTTTAATTGTTGATGATAATCCGGTTAACATATTTGTAATTGAGAAGATTTTAAAACAAGCCGGATATCATGATCTTGTATCACTCAATTCTGCACAAGAGCTCTTCGAATACATACATTTTGGAAAAGATTCTTCCAGGCATAATGAAATTGATTTAATACTATTAGATATTATGATGCCTGAAATTGATGGACTTGAAGTTTGTAGGCGATTACAAAAAGAGGAGAAGTTTAAAGATATCCCTATTATTTTTGTTACAGCTTTAGAGGATGCCAATAAATTGGCCGAAGCTCTTGATATGGGGGCAATGGATTATATTACGAAACCTATAAATAAAGTTGAACTATTAGCACGTATGCGTGTAGCGTTACGCTTGAAATCGGAATTAAATTGGCATAAAGAACAAGAAGAAAATCTTCGGAATGAACTAGATTTAGCTACGCAAGTACAAAGAAACTTATTAAGTAGCCCATTAAGAGAAGATTATATAAAAATTGAAGCAAGTTACTTACCTTCATTTAAATTAGCTGGAGATATGTATTATTGGTATAAAATCGATGAAAACCGCTACGGTATTATATTATTAGACGTGATGGGACATGGTATATCTGCTTCATTAGTTTGTATGTTTATTTCGTCTGTATTACGTGAAACGATTAAATCTTTAATCGATCCAGAACTCGTCATTAAAGACTTAAATAAATATATGACTCTTTTACATAATGAGAATGACAATATTCCATATTATTTTACAACGATATACTTAGTAGTGGATACAGAAAAGAGAACAATTGAATATGTAAATGCAGGACATCCTGCTGGATACGTTTTAGTTGATGAAACAAATATGGTTGAACTGAATCGCGGGAGTTGCGCGGTAGGATTTTTTGATGAAATAAAAGTTAAAAAGACAGTTATACCTTTTGAGAAGAACGCTCAAATCATATTGTTTACAGATGGTGTTCTTGAAGCGATTGCAAATGATGAATTTGAGTCTGAAGAGAAATTACGTGCTTTTACAGAAAGAAAATGGGGAGATTTAGAAGAAGAGATAGAAGGGTTTTATAAGGAAGAACAGAAGAAAGAACAATCAGATGATATGTGCCTCATTATGATACAAACGAATGCGAAATAAAAAGCGTATGAAATCCAAATAAGGATTTCATACGCTTTTATTGTATTTTTTGATAGATTTGTTCGTTCGGATTAAATTGGATATAATGCGGCATTATATCGGAAAAACGAAGAGTTTCTTTATTTCCTAAACATAGGAATCCGTTGTGACCTAAACTTTCATAAAATAGTTGCTGTACTTGGTTTTGAAGTTTACTCGTAAAGTAAATTAAAACGTTACGGCAAAGTATAATATGAAATTCGTTAAAAGATTGATCAGTTACTAAATTATGCTGTGCAAAAATAATGTTTTGTAACAGTGATGGATTAAAATAAGCAAAACGATTATCTGTTGAATAATAGTTAGAAAATGCTTGTGTACCGCCAGCTTGTAAATAGTTTTTCGTATAAGTTTGCATTTTATTTAACGGAAGGATACCTTGTTTTGCTTTTTCTAACACATTTGTATTCATATCTGTTGCGTAAATAACAGCTTTTTCACTTAATCCTTCTTCGTGAAGTAAGATGGACATGGATAATACTTCTTCACCAGTTGCGCATCCGGCGTGCCAAATTCTAATTTCAGGATACTTTTTTAATTCAGGAATGACATGCTCTCTTAGCGCTTTAAAAAAATTAGGGTTACGAAACATTTCAGTTACGTTAATGGAGAAATCATTTAATAACTGTTCTAAAAACCCTTCCTCATGAATTACTTTTTCAATTAACTTTGAAATGGTTGGAATATTAGAGATCTGCATTCTATTACAAATTCTTCTATAAATAGATGTGCGAGCATATTGGCGAAAATCGAAGCCAGATAGTTTAAATACCGCTTCCAATAGTAATTCAATTTCTAAGTTCATGCGCTTATCCATATCTACAGATGGATCAAAATTATAATACTTATTTTCCACTCCAACTAAACCTCACTTATTTTATTAACCATACACTCATTACCGAATAGAGTTGATGTAAATTTAATGGTTTACTTATATAATCTGAAGCGCCAGCAGATAAACATTTCTCTTTATCATTTGGCATTGCTTTCGCAGTTAATGCGATAATAGGTATTTCACTTAACCCTAAGTTCATTCGGATATGTTCCATCGTTTCATAACCGTCCATATTCGGCATCATAATATCCATTAAAATAAGGTCAATATTTGTATTGTTTTTTAGTATGTCTAAACACTCTATGCCGTTTTGGGCAGTAATAATGTTGGCATGCTGTTTTTTTAATGCATTTTGTAATGCAAATATATTTCGGTGATCATCATCGACAATTAAAATAGTTTTCTCTTGGAAGACGTTATTTGTTTCGGTAGTAACGATAGTTTCCTCCACAACTTCAGCAGGAATAACATCTTCTATCGTTGCTGCAACTTCTAAATTGGATACTTGTATATCAGTTAATCCATTTGGAAGGTTAGGAATATATACAGTGAAAGTACTGCCTTCTCCTACATGACTCTCTAACGTAATCCAACCACCTAACAGTCTAGCAAACTCTTTACAAATAGATAATCCTAAGCCTGTACCACCATATTTTCGAATCGTTGCACCATCTGCCTGTTGAAAGGCTTCGAAAATAAGTTGATGCTGTTCTTTAGAGATACCAATACCAGTATCTTTTACCGAAATTTTCATCCAATCATTACTTATAGACTGCATATCATGACTCAAATTACTTATTTCTATTGAATCGAAATGTAAAGAAACGGATCCTTTTTCGGTGAATTTAAATGCATTGGATAATAAGTTTTTAATAATTTGCTCAATCCGTTTTGCATCTGTATAAAACAAATCCGGAATGGTGTCACTGTCTTTAATCGTAAATTCGACATTTTTTTGTGCAGCGATATGTAAGAAGTTTTGATGCATACTTGCTGCCATATCACTTATATTCGTTGCTTCGAAAATCACATCTAGTTTCCCAGCTTCTACTTTCGATAAATCAAGTATGTCATTAATTAAAGTAAGTAAATCTTTTCCTGATGAATGAATGACAGTTGCTAATTCAATTTCATCGTCGGATAAATGATTATCATGATTTTCTTTTAACATTTCAGATAATAGTAAAATACTATTTAACGGTGTGCGTAATTCATGAGACATATTTGCTAGAAATTCTGATTTGTATTTTGAGCTACGTAATAACTCACTTGCTTTTTCTTCTAATTCTGATTTAGTAATTTGTAAGTCAGCTGTCTTTTGCTCCGCCTCTTCCGTTCTAGACTCTAGTTGTTCATTCGTTGTTCGTAATTCTTCGGCTTGCATTTGTAGTTCTTCAGCTTGCGTTTGTAATTCTTCTGATTGAACTTGCAGCTCTTCTGTCATTGCTTGTGATTCATGTAAAAGGGTTTGAATTCGCATACGTCCCATAATGCTATGGATTGTTAAACCTAGATTATCAACGGTTTGTTGAATTAATTCTTGATGTAAGTCTGAAATCTCAGTTACACTTACTAACTCCATCACTGCGATCACTTCATCTTCAAATAAGATAGGGATGACTAGTAGGTTTTTAGGGCGTATTTCTAATAATCCGCTAGTAACATAACGAAATTCTTCTGGTATTTCTCGAAGAATAAAGCTTTGTTTTTCTAAAGCACATTGCCCAATTAAGCCTTCACCCATTTTAATGGACTGTTTTCCAACATCAGGACCTTGACCGGCGAAAGAAGCTTTTTTCACATAGTAGACAGTTTCTTCAATTTCTTCACGTACATAAAATGCACCGCAAGAAGTTTGCGTTTTTTGTATCATTCCACTAAGAATTTTGTTACCTAACATCTCAATAGAAGATACACCTTGATACATTAAAATTAATTCTGCAAGCTCAGTTTGCAACCACTCTCTTTTCGATATTTCGTCTAGTAAATGGTTCGTTGTATGAGCCAAATCTTTTATTTCATCATGGCTGTTCACATGAATTCTTTCCGTAATTTTTTCTTTAGAAGAAATGGATTTAATAACTTGAATTACATTTTTAATCGTTTTTGTAATGGAATTCGAAATATAGAGTGAAATGATAATGGAAATACAAGAAAGTAAGAACAATAAGCTGTATAACCAAATCTCTAATTTATTATTTTCAGTATCTAATTGTGCAGCTCTTTTTTTCGTTAGTTGCTCCTCTACACTACGGAAGTTAGTTAGTTGCGATTGTAATGATTGAATTTGAGTCGTGTCGATTGCTTGTACGTTATTACTATTGTGATTCGTAATGAATGGGTGAATCTCTTTATTAACCCAATTATTAATGTTTTCATTAATCTGTTTTAATTTTTCTTGCTGAGAAGGGTTATCCTCTAATAGAGCTAAAAGATTTTGATAATGTTTTTCGTAATCCTTTTCCGCAGCGTTAAGGGATTGAACGTAATTTGCATCATTAGAAGTGATAAATCCTTTCGCTTTATTTTCAATTGTTAGTAAATCTTTCTCCACTTGATTCGTTAAATTAAGAACTTTAAAATCGTGATCAATAATAAAATTACGAGATTTTTGTAAACTGGAAATCCCATTGTTTAACATAATGAAAGAAATAAGTAAGAACAAAATGATAACTAAATAACCAGCCATAATTTTGTAACGAATACTAAATTTTGCTTTCGATTTCATTAGAAATTCCTACCTTCAAGATTATTAAAAGTTTTCAATCGTAAAGAATGAAAACGTAATATATATTATATCAGTTTTCGTAAGGCCAAACTAGAAATCCCCCTATTGTATTAGGGGGCTCGTTTTTCATAGAGGAAATCATTTTGAAATATAAAACTATATATGAAAAGTAACAATCGAGGGAATAGGGGATAACAAAACTTTTAAGAAGGAAAGAGTGTTCTTAAAGCTTTTTTTGCATCTATTCCTTCAAAGATAAATAATACAAGCTCTCTCTTTTTTACGGTAAGGAAAAAGGATACTAATGTGCTTAAGTTTTTAATAGAAGTAAGTGTTCCGTGTTTACTTATAAATACATTCGTTTGAAATGTTGTCATTAAAGCATAAAAATGATGAATCTGAGTTATTGTAGGTGTTTCATTATAAGAAATAGTAGTAGAGTGAATGGCGTTCATCGTAATATTCCTTTCCATATAGTAAGCATAACAATATAAACATACCCGTTTTAAAAAGTGTTAAACATATAAATAAGAAAAAATATAATTATAGTTTTTTACGTTTAGAAAAGGTTAGGAAGGGTATACATATACTACAAAGAGATTAACTGAAGATGAATTGTAAGATGTCTATGTTTAGTAGATTAGTCTATCAAAATATACTTTTACTTTAAATAAAAAGGAGCCTGGTATACATGAATGAAATGATGATTGATATTACATTTGATTTAATTTACTTGTTAAGTAGTTCACTTGTAGTGCTTTTACTATTCGCTTTTTTCGTAAATGGTTATGTTAATAAGAAGATTAGTGTATACAGAAATGAAGAAAAATAAAGATACATTATATAAAACTTTAGGAGGTTAATAGTTATGAATGTAGATAGAAAAATAGTAGGTGTCTTTAGAACAATTGATGATGCGGCACTCGTTATTAATGAATTAAATGAAAAAGGATACTCAGCAGATAACATTTCAGCTATTGCAAAGGATCAAAAGGAAATTGAACACCTTGAAGAAAAATCCGGTGAAAAAGTTAAGAATGAAACTGCACATAAAGCAGATATCTTTTCAGCAACAGGGCTTGTAGCAGGAGGAGTAGCAGGCGGACTCGGTGGTTTATTAACAGGTCTTGGTGTACTTGCCGTATCTGGACTGGGCCCAATTGTAGCAGCGGGACCTATCGCGGCAGCTATTGGGGGAGCCGGTATTGGCGGAGGAGCTGGAAGTTTAATAGGAGCATTTATCGGATTAGGAATTCCAGAAGAACATGCTAAAAAGTATGAAGAATACATTTACGATGGAAATATATTAATTTTAGTAGATGCAAAATTAGATGATAAGTTAGAAATCTATAAAATATTTGATAAGCATAATGCTTATAACTCTGATTTCTTTAAATAATATGTACGTCACATATTTAAACATAATGAATATCGTTTTTGATCTTACAACTTTGGCACGGCCGAGGAGTCGTATGACTATAAGAGAGGAAGGGCTTATAGTAAAAGATCAAGTTTAAGAGAGAAGGGGTGTCTTTTCGTGATTGTAAAAATATTAAAGGATAGTAGTAATAGTTTCCTTTGTACGGTTCAAAATAAAAATGGAGAGAAGTATGTAAAGAAATGGTTTAGTAAACAGGAAAACAATGAAGAATTAGGGCGACCAACCTTTAAAGAAGTGGAAAAGGATTGGAAAGAAAATAGAAAATCGTTTATGTATCCTAACGTAAAAGCGCTTTATTAAATAATAGCCGTTTCATTCTTACAAAATTGTCACACTCCTGTAAGGTAATTCAATAGATTAGTTACTTTTTCCATGTCATAATAAAGACATAAGAAAGCTTATTCAAACTACAACTTATTAGGAGAGTGTCAGTCATGATTGTAACAACAACGTCTGGAATTCAAGGTAAAGAAATTATTGAGTATATCGATATTGTAAATGGTGAAGCTATTATGGGTGCAAATATTGTCCGCGATTTATTCGCTTCTGTTCGTGATGTTGTCGGTGGTCGTGCTGGTTCTTACGAAAGCAAACTAAAAGAAGCACGTGATATCGCAATGGATGAAATGAAAGAACTTGCAAAACAAAAAGGTGCGAACGCTATCGTTGGCGTTGACGTAGATTATGAAGTTGTTCGTGATGGAATGTTAATGGTTGCTGTAAGTGGTACAGCTGTACGTATATAAGTAAATAAAAACAGGCTCACCCCTTGAAGTTTATGCTTTGAGGGGGTTTTTATTTTTCTTTTGTTCATGACTAAAGTTAAAATAGAGAAGGGCCGATGTACTAGCTCGCTTATTTCAAATGTAGTATATTATTTCTTAAGAAAAAGTGATAAAATGGAATTTTTTGTATTTAAAGAAGGTGTTAACTTTATGACAAATAATAAAATTGCTATTTGAGATATGAAGAGAATTAGTGGTATGAATAATTTTAGAAAGTGTATAGTTGATAAAAATAAACGATGGAGTATGTAAAGAGTTATATTACATAAAATTTATTATGAATGGAGGCGGTTACACTATGTTTTGGTTAGGATGTTTTTTAGGCTACATTGTAGGTTCTGTTATTACATGTGCGCTACTTTACTTTGGATATAGATCCAATGAAAATAAAAAAGCGGATATGCAAAAAGGGAAGGAGAGAAAAATCAATAAAAGAGGTGTATAGTAGGCGAAAGGTAAGGTGATAACATTGATGCAAAAATAAAGGACAGTTACATATTTTATATGATTACTATGTACTGTCCCGCTTATTCCTTTTGGATTAGGAAAAATTGTTTCCTGTCTTGCTATAAATTTCATAGGCGAAAAAACCAAATAAATAGCCTATTCCGGATCCTAAACTAATTGAAAGTAGTAAAGAATCAGGAGAAAATATGCCGACAATAATACCGATCAAACACCCTAAAAGCATTGCCATTGGTATTAAACTGTCTAATAAAATTTGAGTCTCATTTGATTTTTTCTTACCCAAATTGCCGTGCTTATATTTATGTTCCAATCTTTTTATTACAAATACTACAATCCCCCCGACTAGTATAATAGGCCAAATTGCCGAAATTAGCCACATGTTAGAAGCTCCTTTCACCTTTCAATATAATTGTACCAAAAAATTACAATTATAGACTGCTAAACGTACTATCTAGTCTATTTAAAAGGTAAATGCAAAAGACTTCTTCTTTTGCATTTAATAACTCGTCAAAAACACTTTCCGATACGATAAACTTAACTAAATCTATACAATTCAATCAAATTTACACAAGTTAGTGCTTCAAAGTGTTCTCGCAGCCCCAAAGGGACGAGGGGTATAACACTCCACACGAGGCAGTATCGTTACCTCCTATTATCAAGCATTTATTTTACCCATCTTGATAAATTTATCGCAGCATTTACATCCCTATCGTGATAGCTATTGCATGAAACACAACACCACTCACGTATTTTTAAACTCCACTGTCCTTCTGGTTGAACTGAATGGTCGTATTTTACGCCGCAACATGAACAAATCTTGCTTGAAGCGAACCATTTATCAGCTTTTACATACGCAATGCCATACTTCTCGCACTTGTATGATAAACATTGAAAGAAGAAGTTTAATTTTTGAAATGAAAATGCTTTCGATAGTTTTTTGTTTTTTAACAGGTTTGAGATAGATAAGTCTTCCACAACAATCCTCATTGGTTTGGTTTTCACCAATTTAGCTGTTGCTTGATGGATATGGTTATTTCGGATATTCATAATTTTCCTAGATAACCGCAGGTGCTCAGCTTTCGCTTTTTCATATCCAGCAGATTGAATTTTCACACCTTTTTTAAATCTCCTAGACATATCTCTTTGTGCTGACTTTTTCCTTTTCAAAAGTTTTTTAACCTTGGCATCTTTGTTTATATTTCGTTCTTTCATACCATTAGAAGCTACAAAAAGCTCTTTTAAACCAACATCCACACCGATTGACTCATTGGTTAGTTCTTGTAATTCAAAGTCTTCTTGGAACCCTACACTAATCCACCAGTGACGACCATCAAAGGTAACTCTTGGATTGGATGGTTTTTTATTTCTTGGTAGTTGTTGGCTTGTTTTCACTTCTCCAATAGACTGAATGTGAACTACTTTCTTTCCTATAATCAGTCTTTCATAATTAGCATAAAATCCTTGGATTACATCTTTTTTGGATTTATAAGAAGTGTGAGAACCATTTTTGTACTTTTTGAACGAATTTTTTCTCGCCGCATCAAAATCTCTTGAAGCCTGTTTAGGAACTTGTGCATTAATGTCTTTTAACCACTCATATTTCTTTCGCTTCTTGATCTTTGTAAATCGTTTCTGTAAAGCTAACTGTGAAACAGATTTTCCAAATAGCTTATAATATCTATCACTTATTCTTTTACAATAGTTATAAGCAAATCTTGCAGCACCAGCATGGTTTCTAAGCACTTTTTCTTGTTCAGGCGTTGGAATCAGTCTAACTTTCTTCGCCAATATCATCAGAATGTAACTCCTTTAATGAAAGATTTGTTCTTCTGAATCGTAGCGTGTTCCACCAGCATTCTCCTGAGACCACTCGGATGCAAACCTGTTAATTCTGATACTTGACTAACTCGTGAAAATTTCATTATTATTCTCACCTTATTGAACCTAACATAGCACGCGTGTTCGGAACTTTCAATAAAGTTTGATAGATTCAATAAAATTTATCTTGTTCAACTAAGGGCGCAATTCCTTAGCCAGTTCTCTTATGAACTTCTCATGTTTTCACATGAGCGCAGACTATATGTTTATCTACTTAAAGATAGAGGATTTTTCCACCACCATAGGCTTGTGATGTACTCTCGTCAGTTATACGAGATAGTCGTTGAACGTTCATCTTATCCATTTTGACTTAGATGATTCGAGGCGGAAGACCCATTGTTCTAGTGTTTAGGATTTAACCTTGCACCATCTGATTGATTTTTTCTGCTTTCGCGACATTCACGCTCACTATTTCTAGCCACGTTGTAGTTCAATCAGCTTTAGGGATTGCCCGCAGTTAACCCTCACTACTAGCCAATCACTTGACTAGCAGGGCTTACTGATATATTTAATTAACTTTCGTTATAATTGGTTAAATAAATCGTAACAGTTAGTTACCCTTTCGTTTTCTCAGCAGACTGTACAACATCAACTGCCGCTTTCACATCCGCTAAGTCATACGTAGAATGGACTTTCATAAAACGTAATTGCTCATTTTCTACTAAACGAATTAAGTGACGAAACGTTTCTTGCCATTTATATGGTGACACTTCATCATTCCAATGTCGTAAATGAAATATGTTTGCGTGTACTTTTGCTTTCGTGACAATCTCGGCCCAGTTCACT
>Ga0268252_1001510_pt1 | contig 13051 bp, 12 predicted proteins | sample AgamicMgSfrz_FD_200244 | JGI IMG/M metagenome (GOLD analysis project Ga0268252, IMG submission 200244) | Agave microbial communities from Guanajuato, Mexico - Mg.Sf.rz (v2) (version 3) | ecosystem: Host-associated > Plants > Phyllosphere > Phylloplane/Leaf | place: Guanajuato, Mexico | collected... | reverse complement strand
AGAAATATGATTCTGTTGTTAAGGTAGAGAAAGATATTTCAGAGCCATTTACTGAAAATGACCAGCCGTTTACAGTGCCGCCAAAGACAGCGGAGAATAAGATGAAAAAAGTATTTGGTGATATTCCGAAAGTAGCTTATTTTGAGCTAGGAGAATTAACGCCACAAATGGTAAACGGCGAAGCTTTATATGTAGCGCCGATTGAAGTTTCAGGATTTTTTAAAGCGCGTAAAGCTGAGACAATTCCAGGGTATGTAACGATGTCAGGTACAAATCCTGATGCGGAAGCGAAACTGCACCTCGGTTATAAAATGAAATATGTGCCAAGCATGTTTTTTGGTAATAATTTAGAGCGTGTGGTAAGGCAAGCAGAACCAGATTTAATCTTTAAAGGAAAACCTAAATTTGAGGTTGATGATAAAGGGAAACCATATTATACAATGACGTATGGTGAATTTATTTCAGGAAGATCTGGATTTGAGGTAGAGGGTGTTGTCGTAGTAGACGCACAAACAGGTGAAGTGAAAAGGTATGATAAAGGAAAGGCACCTAAATTTGTTGATGGTGTATTAAATCATGAGACTGCATCTACGTTAAATACGTACTTTGGTAAATATATTCACGGATTTTGGAATACGAAATTCTCGCAAACTGATATGAAGATTCCGACTGAGTGGGGAACGAAAGAAGGCGTGACCCCGATCTTTGGTAAAGATGGAACACTATATTATTTTACAGACTTTACTTCTCCAAAAGAAGGAGTAGATTCAGCCCTAGGCTATTCATTAGTAGATGCACGCACAGGCAAGCTATATTACTATAATGGAAAAGAAGTGAAGGGGATTATGGATGGTTCAGCAGCTACAGAAGTAGTGGATAATTCCTTTAAGAGAGAGAAATGGCATGGGACAATGCCTGTCATTTATAACGTATACGGTAAACCAGCTTGGATTATTCCGGTTGTTGATGATGGAGGCCTAGTACGTGCACATACAGTTGTATATGCTGCTAATGCAAAAATATTTGCGACAGGTTCTTCGCAGAAAGAAGCGCTTGAGAATTATAAAAACGTAATGAACGGTAATGGTGATACCTTTAGACCAACCTCAACAGGAAAAGAAGCGCAAAAAGAAGGTATTGTACAACGTGTATATAAAGAGAAATCAGGTGAAAATACAATCGTGTACGTACTTTTAGAGAATGAACAAAAGGTATTTATGATACCGGTGAAGAAATTCCCGTATGCTATGTTTACAGAAGTAGGAGACCCAATTCAAATTACATATTTAGATACAGGAGAGACGATGGCCTCAGTATCTAAATTTACGAATAGCAATGTGAAAAAGTAAAGCGATAGAATTTCTATCGCTTTTTTTACATTATGAAAGAGGAAAATGCGCTGTACTTGACGTATGTTTATGATGTAACTATAATTGTTACGATTCAGTGTGTATAGGAAAGGGTGAATTGAAAAAGTGAATGAAGTTAATCACGAAATATATAAACCTGTAAAGGCAAACAGGTTATGGATGATTCTTGTATTAGGAACACTTACGGCGATTGGGCCATTATCTATTGATATGTATTTGCCTTCATTACCGAAGTTAACGGATGACTTGCAAACAGGTGCATCCCTAGCGCAGCTTACATTAACAGCTTGTCTGCTTGGGCTGTCAGTAGGACAATTATTTGTTGGCTCAATTAGTGATATTTACGGAAGACGCAAACCACTTATTATTGCTCTTATTATTTATGTTGCTTCTTCTTTACTTTGTGCTGTTGCGCCATCTATTTGGACATTAGTGTTATTGCGCTTCCTACAAGGAGCTTCAGGATCAGCCGGGATTGTTATATCACGTGCGATGGTACGTGATATGTACTCAGGTTCTGAAATGACGAAGTTTTTCTCACTGCTTATGTTAGTAAACGGAGCAGCACCTATTTTGGCACCGATTATTGGGGGGCAATTATTACAGTTTACAACGTGGCGCGGTGTTTTCATCGTTCTTGGAGCAATTAGCGTATTCATGTTAATCTCAGCTACTTTTGTATTGCGTGAAACATTACCTCCTGAAGAAAGAGAAACGGGTGGTTTGTCAGGGACTTTGGCGACGTACGGAAAATTGTTAAAGGACCGTCTGTTTATGGGATATGCATTGTCACAAGGATTAGTAACAGCGGCAATGTTTGCATACATTTCGGGCTCACCATTTGTGTTGCAGAACATATACGGAGCATCACCACAGCAATTTAGTTTATTCTTTGCGATTAACGGCATCGGTATTATTATTGCTAGTCAGGTAACGGGTCGTTTAGCGGGGAAAGTGAATGAGAAGACATTATTTGTTGCTGGTATTATTATCGCAGCTGTTGGTGGCCTATCTTTACTACTGACAATCGTACTAGGAATAGGTTTAATCGGTGTTTTATGTTCGTTATTCCTTGTTGTATCAAGTGTCGGGGTTGTATCAACAACTGGGTTCTCATTAGCGATGAGAAATCAGAAGCAAGCTGCAGGAACAGCGTCAGCTTTATTAGGCTTATTACAGTTCATTTCAGGAGCGCTTGTCGCTCCGCTAGTAGGTATTGGTGGGAGTAATACAGCGTTACCGATGGGTGTTGTTATTGCGCTTTGTGAAGTAGGGGCAGTATTATGTTATCTATTTATGGCCAGAAGAAGTGAGAAGCAGTTTGAACTGCAACAAAGACAAAATTTAGAGGCTTAACAAAAAAGAACTGATTCAAAGGGAATGTTTGAATCAGTTCTTTTTTTCATTTCTTTGAAATACCTCATACATATTATTCATGATCGTATCATATAAAACAGCAAGTTTATCCCACACCCAGCGATTACTATCGACTTCTTTTTCCCCACAGTCGATAATATCGGTATGGTCAGTAATTTTATACGCTTTTTTAACGATAATAGGAGCAATCTTCGGTATACGTGGGATTTCCTTTAAGGTATCTGCAAAGTTTCCAATGTAGACATGACCGATGATTTCGATTGTTAATGATTTATCCGATATATTTAGCACGGTATGAAATTGATTTGTATGTTGTTGTTTTAAATATTGAGCTAACTTAAATGGAGCATGCTTCTTCTTTAATACGCGGCGAAGGCTCTCTGTATTTTCGATATGAAGTGATTTTTCGCGAATAAGGACACGAATATCTTCTCCCATAAAAGGCATTGTGTTGTACATAGATGATTCTCCTTAAAACCTTACATATGTTTGCGTTATGCATATGTAAGTCTAGCATGGTTTGTTCTTTATGTGTGCTTACAGTTTTGTAAGGTGATGTAGTAAAGCATTGCAAAAGTTATTTGTATAAAGTGACGATACTGTGACAAACATGTTGGTATATATATTACGATGTCGTCTTAAGTGTAAAAAGTAGGGCGTTCTCGGTATAATAACAAGTGGAGATAAAAGAAACTATAATGAGTAATAGCTGTAGATAAAAGGAGAAGAAGAGATGAAGAAGGTTTTGGGTATTGCTGTAATGGGAAGTATGATCCTTCTAGCAGGATGTAATGGAAATAAAGATACGAAAGAACCGAAAGAAAAGGTAGAGCAATCTACTGAACAAACAGAAGAGATGAAAGAATACCTTGCAGTACATGAAAAATACGATATAAAAATGAATAAAGAAATTAATAAAGCACTGCAGTTATTTGAAGTGGCAAAAGAAAAGGGCGGTAAGGAAATAACGAATGCAACATATAAAGAAGACGTGCAAAAGGTAACAACGAGCATGTTAGAAGATATTGATCATATACGTAAAGAAATTCGTGTTCCGAAGTCGAAAGAGCAAGAACATGAGGTATATGTTGGTTTCTTGAATGAATCAGAACAAGCGATGAAAAAATTACAGAAGTTAGCTAAAGAAGAAGATTCATCGTTGATTCGTGATATAGAAATTAACTTTGCAACAGCATCGACATACTATAAACGTTTTCAAGCAGAAACGAAAAAATAACCTTGCCTGTGCAAGGTTATTTTTTCTTCTTGCCATCTCTGTCTTCATCCTCAGATACTAATATTTTCTGTTCTTCGTGAAATTCGGAAATAGTTTGCCCGGTAATATTATCGAAAGGAGTATAAAAAGAAGTAATACGTTTCTTTTTAATAAAGAGTTTATAGGAGCCGATGATGACAAGTATAACGATTGTTAAGGGTAATCCTATAGTAGCAAGAAGTAAGGGGTCCATCTTATAACTCCTTTAACATCATTTCTTTTTATGATAAGCCGAAAACTGTAATTTCGATAAACGAATTAAAAACTGATTTTTCTAAATTTATCCAATTCGATTGACTTTTCAATTTTTCAGAATTATAATTCGAAATATACAATTTGAACCAAATAATAATATAGCAATTTACTTATCCAGAGAGGTAGAGGGACTGGCCCTATGACACCTCAGCAGCGGGTTCTGTAATAGGAACACCGTGCTAATTCCAGCAAGCAAGTCTTGAAAGATAAGTGATGGGCCTTTTTTTGTTAAGCCTTGATCTTATTTTTTAAGATCAAGGCTTTTTGTATTCTAAAAAGAGAAAAGGGAGTAATGGAAAAAGTACATTCATAAAACAAAGTAAATTCATGTGTTTAGGGGGTTATTGAAGTGTATGTAATTAAAAAATTATCGGTTATGGTGTTCACACTATGGGTTATTACGACAGTGACATTTCTAATTATGCATATTATTCCGGGAGATCCATTTTCATCAGATGCAAAAATCTTTCCTGAAGAAGTGATCCAAAACATGAGAGCGAAGTATCACCTTGATGAACCGTTATGGAATCAATATGTTGCTTATTTAGACGGTGTAGTTCATTTTGATTTTGGTGAATCGGTTCAATCAACCGGGCAAGGTGTATCAGAAATTATAACAACTGGCTTTGGTCCATCAGCAATTATTGGTCTACAAGCACTTGTTATTTCATTGTTAGTAGGAATTGCGGCAGGGACATTTGCTGCTCTATATCATGGGAGAGTAATTGACTATAGTGTGAGTTTGCTCGCAATTTTAGGTATTTCTATTCCAAGTTTTATTTTAGCACCACTATTTATACAAGTATTCGCTATCCAATTTGAGTTTTTACCAGTAGCCTCTTGGGGAACATTCGAACATACGGTATTGCCATCCTTTGCATTAGCGTTAGGGCCAATCGCAGTTATTACAAGGTTTGTTCGTTCTAATATGATCGAAGTACTGCAGAGTGATTATATTAAGCTAGCAAGAGCAAAAGGTATACCAATTAAGAAGATTATTATAAGACACGCTCTTCGAAATGCGATTGTTCCAGTACTTACATTTGTTGGACCGTTAATGGCTGGACTCTTAACAGGGACTTTCGTTATTGAAAAAATCTTTTCAATTCCTGGCCTAGGAAAATATTTTGTAGATAGTATTTTTAACCGAGACTATCCGGTGATTATGGGAACAACGATTTTCTATAGTGCATTATTAATTGCTTGTATTTTCATTACAGATATTATTCATCGCATTGTTGATCCGCGTATTCGTTCTATTACATAAGGAGGGGGGATATTTAAATGGGAGCTTATGAGATTAATGAACAGTTATTAACGAAAGAAGAGAAAAAAGAATTAACGATAAATAAAAATCAGCAAACAATTAGCAGAAAGAAAGAAGTGTTTCGTAAGTTTATATCGAATCCAATCGCAGTTTTAGGAACAGTGACGTTATTGCTAATTATTGTTTTCTCGCTTATTGGCGAAAGTTTAACTTCATTTACTGCGAGTGAACAAGTAAAAGAGGCAACAAATTTACCGCCGAGTAGTGAACATTGGTTTGGAACAGATGATCTAGGGAGAGATATTTGGGCACGTACTTGGGCTGGTGGGAAGATTTCACTAACAGTTGGATTAGTAGCAGCTGCCCTCGATATAGGGCTTGGTGTACTGATTGGTGGATTTAGTGGATATGTGAGAGGGCGTAATCGTCTTGGAACGTTAATAGATGAATGGATTATACGAGGGATTGAAGTGTTATATGGTATCCCATATTTATTAATTGTTATTTTACTATTGATCGTGATGAAACCAGGACTTTTTACAATTATAATCGCTCTTGCGTTAACAGGATGGATTGGCATGGCACGTCTCGTTAGAGCGCAGGTCTTGTCTTTAAAACAAAGAGAATTTGTTATTGCAGCAGAGCGATTAGGTACATCACATATGAAAATTATATATGGGCATTTAATTCCGAATTTAACAGGGATTATTATCGTAAATTTATCATTTACAATTCCAGCAGCTATTTTTTCAGAATCATTTTTAAGCTTTATAGGACTTGGAGTACAATCACCAGCGGCAAGTTGGGGGACGATGACGAATGATGCACTCGGGACATTATTGAGCGGAGAATGGTGGCAGCTATTTTTCCCGGCAATCATGATTGCACTCATTATGTTCGCATTTAATGCAATTGGTGATGGTTTGCAAGATGCGATTGATCCAAAAATCGTCAAACGGAATCGAAAGGAGAAAAAACATGGCACAGCTCTTATCTTTAGAAAACGTAACATTGACCGTTGAAAAAGAGAATAGTAAGCAAGCAATTGTGAAGCATGTTTCCTTTTCTATTAATGAAGGTGAAATCGTTGCACTTGTAGGAGAAAGTGGTTCAGGAAAAAGTGTTACAGCACAATCTATTGTCGGATTAAATCAAGAATCTATTCATATCGATGATGGGAATATAGCTTTCCAAGCAAATGAATTAACGAATTTACAAGAGTCAGAATGGAATCAAATTCGCGGAAAAGATATTTCCTTTATATTTCAAGATCCGCTTTCATCTTTAAACCCAACGATGAAGGTAGGCAAACAAATTACAGAAGTAGTTTTGCAACATGGGAAAAAATCGAAAAGAGAAGCAAAGGAAATTGCGATTAACTTGTTAACGGGTTTAGGGATACATGAAGCAGAGAAACGCTTTGAACAGTACCCACATCAATTAAGCGGAGGTATGAGGCAGCGTATTTGTTTAGCAATTGCGTTTGCTTGTCACCCAAAGCTTGTAATTGCAGACGAGCCGACAACAGCGTTAGATGTAACGATTCAGAAACAAATTATGGGGCTATTAAAAGAAAGAAAAGAAAAACAAAATACGAGTATTTTATTAATTACACATGATTTGGCACTTGTACGTGAAGTAGCTGATCGAGTAGTTGTTATGTACGGGGGACGTGTTGTTGAAAAAGGAACGATACAGGAGGTAATAGGTTCTCCTAAACATCCATATACGAAAAGTTTATTACAAGCAATTCCGAATATGGATGATTCCGAAAAGGTATTACGTGCTATAGAAGGAACGACACCTTCCATTGAAACATTAAATAGCTTTGGTTGTCCTTTTGTAAATCGTTGTCCAGTAGCGATAAAAGAATGTATTCATCGTTTTCCAGAGAGAACCACATATTCTAAGGAGCATAGTTCACATTGTTGGCAACATGTTCTAGAGCATAATAAAGCGAAATCAAAAGAGAAGGTGAATGCCTCATGACGACAGATTTAATTACTATAAAGCAAGTAACGAAAACGTATGGAAGTAAAAGTAAAGAAATCACAGCGTTAAAAGACATATCACTTTCTATTCCGAAAGGAACAACACTTGGCATTATTGGTGAAAGTGGTTCAGGAAAAACAACACTTGGAAAGCTCATAGCAGGGATTGAGAGTCCAACGTCTGGTGAAATTGATTATAACGGTCAAGTCGTTCACAAGCTGAAATCAGCTCATAGGCGAGATTTTTTACAGAAAGTACAGTTCATTTTTCAAGATTCCACAGCAGCATTAAATCCGCGCTGGAAAGTACGCGATAGCGTAACGGAGGGTTATATTTCATTCGGTTTAGGTGATAAAGGATTAAAGGATAAAGTAGCAGGTGATGCGCTAGAACGTGTGGGATTAGATAGACGATATATCGATCGCTATCCGCACGAATTTAGCGGAGGACAACGTCAACGAATTGCTATTGCAAGAGCGTTATTGTGTGAGCCAGAAGTATTGATTCTTGATGAACCAATTTCAGCATTAGATGTTTCATTGCAAATTCAAATTGTACATCTGCTGCAAAAGATTCAAAAGGAACAAGGCTATACATATTTATTTATCGCACATGATTTGCCGATGGTTCACTATTTATGTGAAAAAGTGGCTGTCTTATATAAAGGAGAACTTGTTGAATTTGGAAATACGGACGAAGTGTTCTGTAATCCACAACATTCTTATACAAAAACACTATTGGCATCAACACCAAAAATTTCAGGTTAAAGGAGAATGTAGGATGAAGAAGTTTTTACTGTTTGTCATTATGACTGTTTTAGCAATTACTTCTGTCGCTTGCGGTAAGAAAGAGACGCAAAAGGCGAGTGCTGGTAAGGGAGAAGGAGATCGATTAGTAACGAATATTGGTAGCGATCCATATACACTTGATTCCGCTATTGCGACAGATAGCACGTCAGGTTATGTAATTGGACATTTATTCTCAAGCTTATATACGCAAGATAGTGATGGGAAATATCAAAATGAATTAGCAGAGAAAGAAGAAGTAAATGCTGATGGAACTGAGTATACAATTCATTTAAAGAAAGATATTAAATGGTCAGATGGTTCTGCTATTACAGCAAATGATTTTGAATTTGCATGGAAGCGATTATTGAATCCGAAAACGGGTTCTATGAATGCAACAGAAATGTATTTTATTAAAGGGGCAGAGGCATACAATACTGGAAAAGGTGAAGAAGGACAAGTTGGTATTCAAGTCGTTGATCCTCAAACATTAAAGGTAACTCTTGAACATCCAGTTGCTTCTATTAAACAGAAATTAGCAAGCTCATTATTTATTCCATTAGCTAAAAAGTCGATTGATGATAATAATAAATTAAAAACAGATCCAAAAGAGTTAATTACGAACGGGCCATTCACATTAAAAGAATGGAAGCATAATCAGGCTATTACAGTACAAAAAAATAAAGAATACTATGATAAAAAGGTAACATTAAAAGAAATTGAGTTTCGTATTATTCCAGATTCTAAAACAGCGTACCAATTATATAAATCAAAAGAATTAGATTTACTAAGCGGTTTACCGCAAGAAATGATTGAAAAAGAAAAAGGAAATAAAGAATATAAACGTGTTGCAGGATTTTCATCTTATATTTATTCGTTTAACGTAGAAAAAGAGCCATTCACAAATGCGAAAGTACGTAAAGCATTCTCATTAGCAGTTGATCGTAAGTTTATTGTTGAAAAACTGTATAAAAACAATGCACAAGAAGCAAATGCATTCGTTCCAGAAGGAGCAAAAACACAAAGTGGGCGTGATTTCCGTAAAGAAAAAGGTGGTTACGTTAAATTTGATCCAGCAGAAGCGAAAAAATTATTAGAAGAAGGCATGAAAGAACAAGGCTGGTCTACATTACCTGAAGTAACATTAAAATTCACTACAGATACACAACATAAAAAAGTAGCAGAAGCAATGCAAGAAATGTTTAAGAAAAATCTTGGCGTAGATATTAAATTAGAAAATAAAGAGTGGAAGAGTTACATCGACACATATAAGCAAAGTGATTTCCAATTGGCTTATATGGGATGGGGCGGTTCTTTATTAGATCCAATTACTAAATTAGATTTATATGCAGGTGATGGTCCAAACAATTATGCAAAATGGCATAATAAAGAATTTGATGCTTTAGTGAAGGAAGCAGAAGTTGAACAAAATGAAGATAAGCGTTTTGACTTATTGCATAAAGCGGAAGATATTATGTTTACAGATTCACCATTAATTCCAATTATATTCCCGTCGGATTCCTATTTACAAAAACAAACGGTATCTGGACTTCAATATTATGTTGGATCTAAACCAGATTTAAGATATGCAAAAATAAAGAAGTAGGCAATCGCCTACTTCTTTATTTTATTTCTCTTTTATATTCTTTTTTCGTTCCATCAGAGAAGACAACTTCTAAATCGAATTTTTGGTAGTCTTTATCAAGTTTGAACACGTTCACTACTTGATCGATTACTTCTTGGTCAGGAGTATCTTTATCAAATTTTAATTCTTGTAGAAGTGGGCTTAATTTTGTAATAGCCTCGTCACCTGTAAACTTTGCATTTGTTTTATGGTCTTCAAGCTTTGCTTCCATTTTCTTATCAGCGGCTACATTCTTATAATCAGCTTCGTAGTCTTTCTTCGTATCTTGATAGTCTGCATCTAAACTAAATTCATTAAAGTTTAGTTTTAAATCTGCAGGAGCCTCATTTTTTGCTTCTTCAGTCGTCTTTTTATTAGAAGTTGTGTCTTCTTTTGCAGGGGCTTTACATCCTGTTAATGCAGGTACTAGCATAAGAGCTAATAAAACTGATAGTAGAATTCTCATTATAAATTCCTCCTTATGTAAATTCGTTCTATACAAGTTTTTCCCAAAAACATGTAATTATGTATGTGTTGAAAATAAATTATTATCCTGCAGTCACAAGGGCTCATCCGCAATTTAAATCAAAAATGATTTGTATGTATATGGTAAATTGAAGTTGTGAGGAGGTACTGAAATGCTTTCTAAAACGTATCAAACGATCGGTGAATTATTTCAAGCAACATATGCAGCAAATGGCTATTATACAATAATATTCGGAGGAGTTAGTTTAGAGAGAAATATTATTTCATTATTAGTTATTGTATTGGTTACACAATTAGTAGCAGTGACGACTTTAGCTATAAAAGGAATGGTAAAGGGAAGAGGAAGCTCTGTAGTTAAAGTTGTATAAAAGTAAAAGGTATCCTTCGTAGGATACCTTTTACTTTTGTTATTTTGCAACTTCTGTCCACTTATAGTTAAATTCACCGCCGAAGTCAGTCGTTACAAGTCCTTTAATGAAAGAGCGTTGTAAGTAAGAACGACCTTGTTGGTATAAAGGAGCGACAGCGCCGTCTTGTAATAGAATTTTTTCAGCTTGCTTCATTGCTTCAAAGCGTGCTTTTTCATCGCCAGCTAAATCTGTTTTCACTTTATGAATTAGCTCATCGTACTCTTTGTTAGAGTATTTATCGAAGTTATAAGCACTATCTGTTGTAAATAGATCTAAGAATGTAATTGGATCAGCGAAGTCAGGGCCCCAGCCGTCAATACCAATTTCATAGTCACCACTTAATAGTAGTTTTAGCTGTTGTTTACGTGGTTGTGGTTTTAAATTCACTGTTAATCCGTCTAAGTTTTTTTCTAATTCACCTTTTAAATATTCACCAGTCTTTTTAGCTAAAGCATTGTCACTTGTTAATAGTTCGATTGTTACTTTGTCAGTACCAAGTTCTTGTTTTGCTTTTTTCCAGTTTTCTTTCGCTGTTTTCACATCATCCTTGACTAGATTTCCATTTTCTTTACGGAAGTCGTTGCCTTCTGGGCTCTTTGCGAATTTCGCAGGAACCATTCCTTCAGCTGGAACAGCGCCGTTATTTAAAATTGTTTCTACGTAAGCTTTTTTATTCATTGCGCCGTTAATAGCAAGGCGTGCATGTTGATTTTTTAATGTTTCATTTTTCTGATTTAGTCGTAAGAATTGAATGCCGACTTCAGCGCGTTCCTTGAAGTTTGGATCGCTCTTATATTTATCAACAAACTCTGCAGTTAAAGCAACGCGATCAATTTGTCCTGAATCATATAAGTTCACTTCTGTAGACTTATCTTTAACGACATTGAAGTTGATTTCTTCTAATTTTACCGTTTTAGCATCCCAATAGTTAGGGTTTTTCTTCAATTGGAAACTTTGTTCGTGTTTCCAGTTATCTAATGTGAAAGCACCGTTGTAAATTAAATGATTTGTTTCTAAACCGTATTTATCGCCCTGAGACTTTAAGTACTCTTCATTAATTGGCAAGAATGTTGAGAATGTCGTTAAGCTTAAGAAGTAAGGAACAGGACGGTCTAGTTGTACTTCTAACGTTTTGTCATCAACAGCTTTGACCCCTAGTTGATCAATTGGTAATTGTTTTTGGTTTATTTGTTTCGCATTCTGTACATCGAAGAATAAGAATGCGTATTCAGCTGCTGTATCAGGATTTACGGCACGTTGCCAAGCAAAGACGAAGTCCTTTGCTGTAACAGGAGTACCGTTTGACCATTTTGAATCACGCAGATGGAATGTATATTTTGTTTTATCGGGACTAATGTCAACCGACTCAGCAACACCAGGAATCGGTTTATTATCTTCTCCCATTGCATATAAACCTTCAAAAACATTGCGCATTACATTCATGGATTCCCCATCCGTTGCTTTTGCAACATCCATTGTTGGGATTTCTGAAGCGAATGATAAGTTAATTGCTTGTTTATCAGGTACTTTATCGTTTGCTTTCGCTCCGCCTGCATTATCTTTATTTCCCCCGCAAGCAGTTAGTAATAGACTTGCCCCTAAAACAGATGCAACAACAGGTACAACTTTTTTCTTCATTGTTCGTTCCTCCCTAAATGTGTTGTTCGTAACGTCATAATGTCCATGTCTTGAAGTAGCTATAGAAGGAGATAAAACCTATTATAAATATTTGTTTATAGGTAATCAGGTGTTCTATATGTATATACATGTTGAGCTATAATCTATCGTTATATGTTTCAACGTAGTAGACATTATATTTTGATGGTGAAATATTTTGTTTCTTTGATTATTTAGAATATTAACACTGGAAAGAACTATATGTCAATAATAAAAATAGAATGTTAATTTCTTAGAATAATATATTAAAAAAGTAGATTCTCTTGTATGAGAGAACCTGCTTTTAATATATTTTGCTAAAAAAACAATTGGTGTGGGCTAATAATAAGTGGGGATGAAGAACCCTCACTTATTACGGTTTTACTTTATTTTTCAATTTTTGCCCACTTGAAATTTAATTGACCCGCAAAGTCTACTTGCACAATTCCTTTCACATAAGAACGTTCTAAATAAGATTCGCCTTTTTGGTAAAGAGGAGCGATAACAGAGTCTTTAAATAATATTTTCTCGGATGCTAGTAATGCTTCCCAGC
>Ga0268252_1001507_pt1 | contig 13063 bp, 18 predicted proteins | sample AgamicMgSfrz_FD_200244 | JGI IMG/M metagenome (GOLD analysis project Ga0268252, IMG submission 200244) | Agave microbial communities from Guanajuato, Mexico - Mg.Sf.rz (v2) (version 3) | ecosystem: Host-associated > Plants > Phyllosphere > Phylloplane/Leaf | place: Guanajuato, Mexico | collected... | reverse complement strand
GCGCATATAAACAAAATTTCCATAGTTACTACCTCATAAAAAATTATTATAAAGTAGTATGCCCATCACCAATCTCTTTCATACTTAACTTTAACTTATAAATTCTACCTATTGAATGATTTTTTCATACACGCATGTGTATTAATTTTAACAATATTAAAACACATACATGATTAATCCTCTATTTCTGCATATTCTTTAACAAAAAGGATAGTTGATAAATTTACAAATAATTTCATCGCATCTACTTTAGTCCATAAGTTAGGATTATCTCTACCGTGCATGATCCAGTTTCTATTTAGTCCAGGTAGTCTATCTTCGTGAAATTTTCTCGATACAAACAATGAATCTGATAAAAAATTCACTATTGAATATCCTATTAAATACCCAGTATAATCACTCTCGTCTAATTCATCTTTCCATTTAGATATTAATCTTCCACCAAACAGATTTGTATCTAACAGTATCGCAATTTGTCCTTCGATTATTGAGATTAGGGTTGGTATAATTACTTTGAAATTTCCATTATTATAATTTAAATAACATTCTTCAAGTAATTCTTTAAATTCTAATTGAATTTGATCAAGAGTATACTCTTGATCTTTAATAAAAACAGATTTTCCTTCAGAATTCTGTTTATTAAAGGCTTGATAAAAATATTCATCATATTGTATCTTTTCATCGATCTTGTCATCTAATGAGACATCATAGAAAATATCAGAATTAGGCGTCAATGTCCAACCGAATTTACCATATTCATCAATAGACTCTTTTGTACTTTCTAAATCAATATCAAACTCAATATCAGGTATTCTAATATCCTTAATAGCATCAGTGAACCTATTAATGGTATTTTGTAATTGAAAGTGCTTTTCAATTACAGGTGATATTGTAGGATAGAATGATTTATGAAATGAAGTGATACTATTGATATTTTGTAATAAAGCATTATCTATAAAAGGATTTATATTATCATTTTTCATTAGCTATCTAATCTCCCTTAATAAAGGATTCTTTTAATTAAAATTATATACGAACTCTTGTTCTTTTGTAAATTGTTTACTTATGATATAGTTACATTTTATAATGTAAGGGAGGAGTTATTATGAATGGTAATATAGAGGAATTAAATCATCTAAGTTGTAAATTGATGCTAAAAGCGCTTATGAAATTGGTTGAAAATTGTGAATTATTGGACAACAAAAAGAACTTCATAAAGAAAGAGAAAGCAAGAGTAGCTATAAACCGGAATAAATATACTATAATACCAACCGGGTTTATTACCTGTGAAATGACTAAAGGGACTCATTTATTTGAGTCCCTTTACTTTAAACACATATGAATTTTTCTTTTTATTATTACAATATAACCACTCGTAGAAATCCTTCTCTAGAGCCATAAATTTTGATCCAAACTTATACACTGTAAATTCCCCACTATGTAATAATTCATATATCTTATTTTTTCCTAATCCAGTAATATCCATCATTTCTTTAACCGTTAATAATTCTTTTTTGCGCGTTGTCATTTCTTTCTCCCACCTTCTTAGACTCATTTCCTGCCGATGTATAATTTTCTGACCAATTCAGTAATATCATTCGTCTCATTGTAAATTACCTTTCTTAGAGTGACCTTATTTAAGTTATTCCTAATCAATTTATCACAAGCAATCTTAGCGACTCTTGCTGCTTCTTGGTTGGGATCAATTGTATATTCATGTGAATTGACTTCGTAGTTACCACGAGATAACGCTCCGTTACTGCCTAATCCTGGATAATATGTATCATAATAAATAGTAATATATATTAACATAGTTCCTCCTTAATCAAAATCCCACTCAGCTAAGATGATGTTTTGATATAAAGTCAATCTAACTTTATCCATACCTCATTAATTCCCATCTCTAATTCTTCACATATACGATATACAACAGTAAAAGTAGGTAATGACTTATTGTTTACTATAGCACTTAATCCACCAGTACTTACTCCTATTGCTTTCGCAAAATCTCCGTGTTTGATCTCTTTCTCAGCTAAAATAACTCTTAATCTACATTTGAATTTCATCTAAAACACCTCAAGTTATTAGATTCTACATTACTAACATCATCCCTTTAAAAAAATATTTCAGTGGACAAGATATATTGGACAATCAATCATTAATACACTCTACTATACGCAGAATCATTCGTTGGAAAAACGCTACTACGAACAATGAAAGATACCTTTATGTACTATCCTATTAACCTTTTAGACTTCGTTTCAAAATTCGTTTTTAATGCAACTATCTTTTACAAGATAATAAGAAGGGGTGGGGAAATTGTTATTCGAAATTTTATCTACAGGTACAATGCTTGGCATAACCGGAATAGCTTTTTATCAGAAACAAAACTCGGTCAATGAGACAGATAAAATTTTAAAAATTGCAGATAATTGTGGCTTGTATAAAGGAGATGAGCATCTGAGGATTTACAGGCGAACACGCAATAAGAAATTAAAATTTACTGAATACGTATTTATGACTCCACTTGGCTTATCTGAAAAAAACTTCCTGGATAAGTTTGATAATTTTAAGGATGGATTAAACAATAAAAGTGTCAGGAAGATTGACCTAAAAAAATTCACTGAATTGAAATATGATAAAACCTTACCTAAACAAATTAGAGATATTTTTGATTATCGACAAGATTTAAAGAAAGAGTTAGAGATGGATTATGACGGTATGTTAAGGATTAGGGTATTTGATCATGGAATTGTGAATCAATTTAATTATGACAAGGAATTATTAAAGAAAGTAAGTAATTGGAAAGTACCAATTGGGGTTACTCATAAAGCATTTATTTACCATGACTTTGATAAGATGCAAATATTAATTGTTGCAGGAATGACGAGATATGGGAAGACTGTCTTTCTGAAAAATGCTACAACAACTCTTATCCATAATGAACCAGACAACTTCGCAGCCACTCTAATTGACCTCAAGGGAGGGTTAGCTTTTGCTAGATACAAAGATTGCAAGCAAGTGAAGGCGTTAGCCACTGATAAGGATGAGACATTAGCAGTCTTAGAGGATATAGAAATTGAAATGAAACGTAGGCAAGAACTGTTTCTTAAAAATGGTTGGGAAGATATAGGTGAAGCAAATTGGAAAGAACGGCACTTTGTGATTGTCGATGAAGCAGCAGAAATAGCTGGGTTTGATCAAGTTGATAGAGATAGAGCTTATTATCTCATTGGAGAAATCGCAAGGATAGGAGCCGGACTTGGATTTAGATTAATTTTTTGTACTCAATATCCTACTGTCGATATTCTTCCCAGACAAGTGAAAGCGAATACTAGTGCTGCTTTGTGTTTTAAAATAAAAACAAGTAATCAGAGTATGGTTGTATTAGATAAAACGGGAGCAGAAAAATTACCGTTAGGTGTACCAGGTAGGGCGATTTATCAATCAGATCAAGACAGAATTGTTCAAACACCTTACATTAAGAATGATTTAATAGACGAATTAATAAAACCACACATAAAAATTACTTTTAAGTCAAAGGGTGGAGTTATTGATGAACAGCAGACAAATGGAAAAGATGAAGCGACAGGAGAATATATTACTATCTTTGAAGAAGCTGGACTATTTAACGAGAAGCCAAATACAAAAAATACACGATCTAAAAAGCGATAGAAACGCACAGAGGGTATTAAAGGATATGGAAGAGTATTTAAATATTCTCAAAGATACTGAGTCTATTTATTATTTAAATGCAAAGGGGAGAGAGTTAGTAGGGTGTGAAAAGGTAAGAAAAAGAACTGGAAATATTCTTCACTATATAATGAGAAATTATCTGTATATAGCTTTCAGATGTCCTCCTACATGGCGAAATGAGATTAGAATAAGAAACGGTAGTAATAAGAATAACATGATAACGTGTGTAGCTGACGCTTTATTTATGAAAGGTGATGCTCATTGTATAGTCGAAGTCGATAACACTCAGACGATGAAAAAGAATCAAAAGAAAGTTGAGAAATATCGAGAATTGAGACAACGTGGTGCGTTTGGAATGATGGCTCCTCATTTTATATGGATAACTACAACAGAGTATAGGAAGAAAGAGTTATTGGAATTACACAAAGGGTTAAATGTTCAGGTGTTTACTTTATCAGATCTTGTTTGAGCAAACAGGAGAAAGTATGAGCGAACATGATATTCAACTATCCATAGATATATACAGAGATTTTTGTAGATATTTATTTAACAACAGACCTTCCATGTGAAGGAGTGACTTTATATCACAAAGATAATAAAGGAGAGATTATAATGGAGACTATCGCTTTTAATGATTTCATGAGTGGAAGCTATAAAAAAGAAAAATACTACGCATCCAAAAAGACTAAGGAAAAAAGAAATGTAGGTAAGGTAATTAGGAGAGTAGGTACATCCATCTCAATTCCATTATTATTAGCTAAACCTGCCTTTGCTGCTAGTCCTGTAGCTGTTCCAGTTAATGCAGCTACTGAGTTTGCTGGTCACACTGCAATTGAAACTTTAGCACATGCCTTAGATCCATTAGTGAATATTTTAGTCGCTTTATCTTTTCCGGTTGCAAGCGTGATTATTGTAGGTGGGTGTTTCTTCTTTATGATTGGAAGAAGTGAAAAGGGATGGAGCTCTATTATGAATGCTGGATTAGGTTATGTATTGATTCAGATTAGTCCGTTGATATTGGGTCTGTTGAAGGATATAGGTAGTGCGTTTTGAAATAGGTTACAATTACGTAAGAAATTACTAAGGATAATTTATATCATGGATGTTACTATAGACACACACTAATAGATGAAAGGAGTAAACTAATGATCTTCGAAGTTACTTTTGACAATGAGCCAGATTATAAATTGTTCGCTATAGCATTGAAAGAATTATATGAAAAAACAGAAGCTCAGAAATTGTTAGAGGAAAAGAAGAAACTCGAGCAGGAAAAGAAGACTAGTAATTCTGAAGGGTAAACATTTCGATGTTTATCTTTTTTCACAATATAGAGAACAATTTCAACGATATACTTTTGCTTAACTATTGTAATAACACATATTTTAAATTATAATAAATGTAAATAATTTCATACACTAAATGATTAGTGAAAATGTTGATATAGTAATATAAGTTGCCTTAATTTAGACGATGTGCAGCAAGTGTATCATAATGTGGATTTAGGCGAGTAAGCTAGATAATGATAAGTGGTAAAAACTCACTTTTTGTATGGAATTAGAACCATATAGAAAGGGAGTTTTTTCTTTGTTGTAACCAAAATAATAAAAAAAACTGATGAGTTTGTCTTTGTAACTCATCAGTTTACAGATTTAAAATCTATCTAAGGTTAAATCCATGTTTATACTGAAAGCAGCCCTACTGCCGTCAGCGGCAGAAAGCATTAAAGAAGAGGGGCCTGACTTTTCCGTTTCACCAGCAATATATACGCCATTTACTGTTGTTCGCCCAGAACCGTCTGTGATAATTCCTCCATTTTCATCAACTTGACAATTTATTTGTTCAGCAAATTTATTTGGGAGATAGAAACTCGGAACTACAAAGCCGCCACTCCTCAAGATATTTTCACCTGATACTAATTCAATACTTTCTAAGTTGCCAAGAACTCCATGTAAGCTTTTAATACCTTCTGTATAAATCTTAATTTTTTTACTTTCAAAATCATCTCGAACATTAGTGGATAGTTGCTGACCATTAGTAAAAACAATTAAATCCTTGGACCAATTAAATACCAATTTAGTCATATGAATAATATGTTCCTCATTTTCTGCAATTATAGCTAACGGCTTGTCTCTCAGCTCCCAACCATCACAATATGGGCAGCTGAATAAACTTTTACCGTAATATTGTCTAATTTGTGATAAGGGAAATTCTTCTTGTATACCGGTAGCTAACAGGATTTTTTCTGTACTATAAGATTTATTGTTCGATGTAGTGATAAAAAATAAATCCTTTTGATCCTCTTTATTTACCTCCATAACTGTGTCCTTTGAAAAGGACACAGATGGATAAGATGCTAATTCTTTAATCGCTATATTTTTAAATTCTTGTGGTTTAATTCCATCTCTTGTTAAAAAACCATGTGACTCTTGCGTTACACGATTTCGATTTGTTCCATTATCAATGATGGCAACCTTTCTACGTGCTCTCCCTAAAATTAAAGCTGCACTTAATCCGGCAGGTCCTGCACCAATTACAATACAATCAAATTTATCCATCATTATTTACCTCCGTATTTATAAAATATATTATAGAGTTTTAATATCTATAATTTAGATAAAAGACATCTTCATTTATATAGATGTCTCATTCAATTTGTTGGCAAGGTCCACAATACGTGTTTGATTCAATTCATTTAAAAGCTTTTCCTCAGCTGATTCGATCGCTTTCTGAATTAAACAATCAGGATTATGACTATGACAATAATCAAAAATAGGCGTCAAACCTTCAATAGCTTTTATAACATCCAGTAATGAAAGCTTTTCCCAATCTGGTTTTAATTTATATCCACCATTAGCACCTGAGACAGATTCAACGAGACCTGACTTTACTAGCTTTGTTAATATTTTTGATAAATATGTCGTGGAAACTCCTTGGCGTTCAGCTAATTTTGCCACACCAATATGTTCATGAGGGGGATTAACAGCTAAAAACATCATGGTGTGAAGAGCATAGTTCGTTGCTTTTGTTAACTTCATTCTATCACCCTATTGTAGACTTAATGTATCTATAATATCAATTTAGGTTTTTAATGGCAAATAATAAGTGTTCCTTTGCTTTATGGCTATTATAAAAGGGAGGGTTAGTTCAAGAAACCTTAATTAGTTTTATTTATGAGAATAATAGGAGAAACGTGTTTAGATATCGAAATATTTAACAGGTGACAAAATGAAGGGGGATGGGTATGAGCAAATTTAGTTTATTTAACAAGTTTATCGTACAAGAAGGCGAAAAAGAAAAAATGATTAATTTTCTTTTAGAAGCAGCAGAATCAATGGAAAATCTAGATGAATGTGAAATATATCTAGTGAATATTTCTGAGAATGAGCCAAGTTCGGTTTATGTTTATGAAGTGTGGGCTAATGAAGATGCCCATCAAGCGTCTCTAAGTCTTGAAGCCACCCAAAGATTAATAAGTCGTGCGAAACCCATTATTACTGGTATGGAAAGAATAAGCACCTTAATGACAAAAGGTGGGAAGGGGATTTCATCAAATTAGAATGAAACTGAATATTAAATAGTATATCATAATGTGGATTTAGGCGAGTAATATAGAGAATTGAGCCCCACGCTTGTATGACAGAAATCATACAAGCGTGGGGCTTTTTTTTTTATTAGTAGCAGATGGTGATCAAGAATTTTTATGTGATTTGAAAATCAAAAATGATTCGCCGAGCTCCGTTACAACATTTACTTTTCTGAACAACTTGTCATTAACACGACTCGTAACATTACCGCTTAATAATTTATTACCTCATTTTCATAAAAGCTCCCTGATTCTCTTGTTGTGTATTTCTAGGATGAATTTTCATTAATTAGGAAATACTAGAAGAAAAAATAAGGATGTAATCTTATGAAGAAAAGATACTGGCTACTATTACTACTGTGCTTTGCCTTAATGATTTCTATTGTAACTAATCCTTCAGATAAAGATGAATATGCAGAATGGGTTGGGGATCAAATTAAACAAGAAGAAGGACCATTACTGGGTTTACTTGGTGGATCTTTGATTAAAATGGGTACAACTAAAAAAGACTTTGTCCTGTTTACGCTCTATAAAACAAAATATAGTCATAATACTGAGAAAGCTTTGTTAGCAATAGGGATATTCAATAATTTTATATGGTTAAAGGAAGGAGAGTAGCATTTTAAGCTACTCTTTTTTGCAGGGATAAGAGCTTCGATTAACCAAACTCTGATTTTTACAAAAGAACTAGAAAGGATATCATTTCTTTTTTGCGAATGAAGTTAGTATTCTTACTTTATCAAAAAAGGGCTAATCAAGATGAATACAATAATCCACAGACTATCAAAAAATATATGCACTTTAATAGTTTCATTTGGAGGTCTAATTGGTAGTAGCATAAACTCAGCTATAATTGATAAGGTATCAGGAAAAAACATTTTAATAATTTCTGATATTATTCGTTCTATAACAGTGCTTTTTTTGTTATGGTCTAATTTGCCCATTAATGCATTAATAATCATTGGTTTGGAGGTAGTTGCAACGGGATTTGCGAATTTTATATCGATTCTTGAATCTCTTTTGTGAAATTATGAAACTTAGTAAGGAAATCAGCCGAAAAATAAATATATCAGCCAAAGTAACAAGGAAATCAGCCAAAAAAAGAATATATCAGCCAAAGTAACGAGGAAATCAGCCAAAAAAAGAATATATCAGCCAAAGTAACGAGGAAATCAGCCAAAATAAAAATATATCAGCCAAACCACGCTATATATAAACAAAATACAAAGAAGAGGATATATTTTCCTTACCGCCGAATATAAGAAGCAATCGCACCCTATTGAATAGGAGAATAATAATGAATACACTAATCCACAGAGTGGGAACGATTTATCTCCCTGTTGCAAATCCAGAGGTAGCTTCAAACTGGTATCAAGAAAAATTAGGCGCAATAGAAAATTTCAGAAATGAAGATAAAGCCATTCTGGACTTTGCAAACCAAAGCTTCTTTCTTATTAAATCGAAAAAAGGAGAAAAGACTACTTTTCAAGATTATAAAGGCAATGAGCATTTTTTCATGACATTTGAAGTAGACGGAATTGACCAATTAAGGACTCTTCATTCCTTGTTAAAGGAAAAAGACGTTACGGTTCGTGATATCGAGGATAGAGGGCATCCAGGTAATAATTTTGTCTTTTACGATCTTGATGGAAATAAATTTGATGTATGGAGTGAGTTAAGTCCAAGCTTTAAAGAGAAATATCTAATTAATCAACAAAAATAAATGATACATAACTCTATCACCTCCAGAGCACACTAATTTTTTGGAGGTGGCATTATGGATGAAAAAGACTATCAAAAAATATATGACGAATATTTGCAACAAGCAAAAGGCCAAGCGCAAATGGAAGCCGCTGAGGAAATCGATTCAGGTGTAGAGCAAATTGTGGCTGTTCGTAAAAATGAGGACGATGATATTATTGCTTTTAAAACAAGTAGCGGAAGAGAATTAGATTATATTACCGCCCTTGAAGAAGCAAAAGCAGGGAAGCTTGCGCATGTTGATGTTTTTCATAAGTATGGCAGAGATATTATACGTAGTGAACCAGATGGGATTAAAGAAAATAACTTAGATAATTTACCTTCTTTTTAAAAGGAAGAAGAGAATGTTCATTTGAATATTCTCTTCTCTGCGATTAACGTATATTGGCTATAAAGTCCATTGGGGTGAGAGAGTGATAAATATAAATACATATATATTTGATTTGAAAAGAGATAAAGTCAATATTACAGATGAAAAAGCAATAAGCATATTAAGTGATTATCAATTGCGAAACAACAGTTTGATAGATGGCTTCATCCATATAACGTATTATGAATAAAACGTTATTTCAGAGGAACATTGCGATGATGTTGAATTAATGTGGATTGGGTTTCTTCGAATGACGCTACAATACTTGGAAAATGGATATGGAGAAACAAGTTATTTCATTAACAATCAAACCTGGAAAATGGAAAGGATTCACACAAGGCCAGAAAAGCAGGTGTTATTCCATATTATAAATAATAAAATAGAAAAATTCCTTTTTGATGAACGGATATTTATAAAAGAATTAATAAAAAGCGCTGAAGAATTTACAAGATTTGCAAGTATGCTAGCACATCCAAACAGCATAACTGTATTAGAACCATTATTAAAGAAAATAAAGAACGATGAATAAACTAGCTTAAAGTGTTGGTTATTTTTTATGTTAAGAGTAAGTAGAAATAATTATGATTCATTATTCACCATAGAAAAAAATGACCAATATTTCTATTGACTAAAATTTTTATATAAGGTAATATTTTCTAAAATAAATACGGAATATTCGGCTAAGAAGAGAAGAGTAATTATGATTCATTATTTAAAGAGAGCTCCGGTTGGTGAAAAGGAGTAATAATAATCTTAATGAAAAAAGGCTTGGAGCTTTCGCACGGATCAAAGATGATGGTTCATTTTTTGTGATGCTGCGACGGGATCTCCCGTTACAGAGATAGGGTATATTGCCGTACCCGAAGAGGTTGATGTGGCAACATATCAATAAACTGGGGTGGTACCACGAAGTTGTTAATAATAACTCTCGTCCTCAAGATGAATAATCTTGGGGGTGGGAGTTTTTTTATTTTAGTGAAAAAGTGCATCAATCAGTATTTAATGATTCAATAAACGAACAAAAAGATTGGAGTGCATTAGAATGAGTCAGGAGCAAATAACTCAGAGAATAAGAAAATTGGAGACTTTAAAATCACAGGGAGTCATGGTATATCCAGAAAGATATCATACAAACTATGAACTTTACGAAGCATCATTACTTGAAGATGGTACATCAGGAGTTCGAGTAGCGGGAAGAATTATCGGAATTCGCCAGTTTAGTAAATTTAGTTTTATCACCATATCAGACATACAAGGTTGTTTGCAACTTCTTCTGAAAAAAGAGGAGGTTGGCGAGCAGTTAACGAATGATTTCCATACCTTTTTTGATATAGGCGATTTTATTGGTGTAGAAGGAAAGATGTATTCTACGAAAACAAAAGAAAAAACGCTTCGGATTGAAAAATATGTTTTGCTTGGAAAAGGATTGCACCCATTGCCAGAAAAATGGCATGGATTAAGCAATATAGATACCCGTTATCGACAACGTTATTTAGATTTAATGATGACAAAAGAAACACAAAATCGGATGTTACTGCGAACAAAGTTAGTGCGTGCAATTCGTAGATTTTTAGAAGAAAAAGATTTCTTAGAGGTTGAAACACCTGTATTGCAACATACTTCCTCTGGGGCTATCGCACGTCCATTCAGAACGTATCATAACTCATTGGATATAGAATTAAATTTGCGAATTGCACCAGAGACTTACTTGAAAAGATTAATTGTAGGTGGCTTTACAAAAGTATTTGAATTTGCAAAATGCTTTAGAAATGAAGGAATCAGTCCTCAACATCTTCAAGAATTTACAATGGTGGAAGGCTATGCAGCTTATTTTAATTATGAAGATACAATGACCCTCATGCGTGAACTGATTTTAGATGTGCTTAAACATACTTTTCATACAACCGTTATTACTATTCAAGGAAAAAATATTGATTTTGCCTTAGAGTGGAACGTTGTTTCATTTGGGGAGTTAATTCTAAAAGATACAGGCATTGATATTGATTTATTTCCCGATGTAAAAGACTTATATGAAGAAACAAAGCGGAGAAATATTTATTTAGAACAAGAAGATATCGATACTTTAGGTAGGGGGAACTTTATCGATCTTCTTTATAAAAAAATGTGTCGTCCACAATTAATAGCACCGACATTTTTAATCAACCATCCAATTGATTTATCACCATTAGCAAGAGCGAATGATGACAATCCAGCAATTACTGATCGATTTCAATTAGTAGTTAATGGGGCGGAAATTATCAATGCTTATTCAGAATTAGTAGATCCTATTGAACAAAGAAGAAGATTAGAGACACAAGCAGTTTTGAAAAGTGGCGGTGATTTAGAAGCAATGGAAATGGATGAGGACTACTTATTGGCAATGGAATATGGAATGCCGCCAATTTCTGGTTGGGGATTCGGGATTGAACGTCTGTTAATGGTTTTAACAGATAGTGAGACGATTAAAGATTGTGTGTTATTTCCCTTAACTAAAAAGTTTTAATTGGACTTTTTAAAGGGAAAGCAGAAAGAGGGACCAAAAGGTAAGGAATCAACCTATTTGGTCCCGTTTATCACTAATGGTTGTCCTATCTAGCATTTTTGGACCGACTGCTTCCATGGTGAATCACCATTAGGAAATTTTAAACTTTTTAATCTGCTGATTTAATCGAATAGCTAAGATATCTAACTCTTTAGCAGCGCCTGCAATGAATTCAGTAGTAACTAATTGTTCTTGCCCTGTGGCGGATATTTCTTCTGTACTTGCTGCAAATTCTTCTACACGTGAGGTTAAATCTTGAATTTGATTAGATACAGTTTGAGAATTACTATTAACAGTCTTCATAGTAGCTGCCGCTTGTGTAAATCCGCCCACAATTCCTTCATACATTCTTCTGATTTTATTAAAAGCTTCTTCTGTAATCTTTAAGGCATCTCTTTGTTCATCTATTAATTTATTGGATTGTTCAATATTGAAAACAGCTAAATCCGTCTTCTCAGACGTCTTTTCGATAATGGATGTTATTTCACTTGCTGAATGAGAAGTCTGTTCTGCTAGTTTCCTAATCTCATCTGCTACTACGGAAAAACCTTTTCCAGCCTCTCCAGCTCTAGCAGCTTCTATAGAAGCATTTAATGCCAATAAATTCGTTTGTTCAGCAATGGAGGTAATAATACCAACAAATCCTGTCACTTGATGAATCATTTCTTTAAGTTCGTTAATGGAGCGATTAACTTCATTTGATACACGAAGCGTTTTTTCCATTTTTTGTGTTTGAATGTCGACACTTGATTGCCCTTCATTAATAGAATCTAACGAATGAGCCGCTTGTTCTGCGTTTTCAGAAGTTTTTGCGGCCATCCCATCAATTAAAGAAACGACATCGGATAAAGTACTGCTTATTCCGCTCATGGTTTCGGCTTGTTCAGTGTTACCTGCTGCAAGCTGGTCTATCGTATTGACGATTTGTGTGATGGAGCTAACATTTTCATCTGTATTTTTAGTAAGATGATTGGATTGATTAGTAACGGTTGAAGACACAATTTGAAGCTCTGAAGCTATATTCTTAAGCGCTTTTCTAGTTTCATATAGTGCTCTAGCCATATTCCCGGTTTGGTCTTTTATTTCGACCAATTTTCCTAATTCATCATCT
>Ga0268252_1001501_pt1 | contig 13076 bp, 13 predicted proteins | sample AgamicMgSfrz_FD_200244 | JGI IMG/M metagenome (GOLD analysis project Ga0268252, IMG submission 200244) | Agave microbial communities from Guanajuato, Mexico - Mg.Sf.rz (v2) (version 3) | ecosystem: Host-associated > Plants > Phyllosphere > Phylloplane/Leaf | place: Guanajuato, Mexico | collected... | reverse complement strand
TTCCAAAATCTGTTCATAAAGAACGTATCGCTGAAAACTTTAACGTCTGGGATTTCACGTTAAGTGATGAAGATATGGCAGCCATTACTGCTATGGACAGCGGGAAAAGTGAAATCATTGATCATTTTACCGCCGATACGGCCAAAGCCTTAAATGGATGGAAGATTCATGAATAATGAAATACTTGCACCACCTAGAAAATGAAATTTTTGATAGCATTCTATTTAAAACAGTCATAAAAGTGGCTGTTTTTTATTATTAAAAAATGTAAAATAACGGTTTCTTTTTTCTTTAATTTATTATAAAAAAATCAAATGTAATTAAGACATTTCTATCAATTGTGATAACAGCTGTTAAATTTTATCTTAAAAGTGATATTCTTATAAACATTCAATCAGTATGTTTTCAATGCTATTTATGGATTTGATTTTACAATAAAAAAAATATTGAGAGCCACGATTGCTGTATTACTCTTAAACGAAGGATGAGTGATGTATGGACAAACTTATAATACCAGCCATACTAGTGATATTCGCTTTATGGATCTTATTGCAATTGGCTTTAGGCGGGGATGTTTTCAAAAACCCTCTAAATTATTTTATCTTAATAACGGTTTTCTTTTTATTTATCAAACAAGCGAAAGAAAAATAGCCTGGCATGATCGCTTCTGTGTAGTCTATAGTTATAGGCTGCTTTTTCTTTTGGCCGCGTTAAAAATACTGCCACCTATAAGCTAATTAGAAAGAGAAGGTTGAACCTTGCTTTATAAAAAATACCTTACGACTGTAAAAATGGCTAAAATTTGAAAAAAAATATTAAACAGTACCTTGCAATAAACAATAGCTGGTGATATATTGTAATTATTAGGAAATCATTATGGATCAGTACTATACAATGAACAGTAGTAAACTGTGAAAAGAAAAGGGTGAAGAACAGTGAACGTACAATTTAAAAAAGGAGTTTTAGAGCTTTGTGTCCTTGTGTTACTTGATAAAAAAGACCGCTATGGATATGAACTAGTTCAAAAAATCTCCGATCAAATTGAAATATCAGAAGGGTCGGTATATCCTCTTTTGCGCCGGTTAACCAAAGAAGAATACTTCACAACGTATTTAAAAGAATCTACAGAAGGTCCTTCACGGAAATATTATCAGCTCACAGATAAAGGAAGAGATTATTTATATGAACTTGTCGATGAGTGGAACGAGTTTTCAAGAGGTGTTAATCAATTAATTAAAGAAGGTGTGAACAATGTCAAAGAGTAGCTTTTTACAGCAATTAAATGAATCCTTAAAACCATTGTCTTCAAAAGAACGAGCAGATATTTTACAAGATTATGAAGAACATTTTTCCATTGGCTTAGAAGAAGGAAAAACAGAAGAAGAAATTGTAACGTCGCTAGGTTCTCCGAATCAAATAGCTAAAGAACTGCTGGCAGATTATCACGTTGAGCAAGCAACAGCTAAGGTAACAACTCAAAATATTTTAAGAGCCACTTGGGCCGTAATTGGTTTAGCTTTTTTTAATGTAGTGATTGTTCTAGGTCCTGCCGTTGCATTAGCTGGCTTCATTTTGTCTGCCTGGGCCATAGGTCTTTGCTTCTTGCTATCTCCGATTCTAGTTCTTGGTGAGGCTATTGTACATTCGAGCGGCTTTTTTCTCTTTAATTTATTTATGTCTTTAGCATTTTGCGGAATTGGATATTTTATTATGTTAGGTATGTTAGTTGTAACGAAGCTAGCTATAAAAGGCTTTGTACGTTATCTAAAATACAATGTATCACTCGTGAAAGGCGGTTTAAAACGTGTTGAATAAAAAGAAACTCTCCATTCTTGCAGGTATTCTCATCCTTGTTGGGATTATAGGAGGCCTCCTTACGTATCGTGCTATTGATCCTGAACCTATTTCAAAAGAAAAAGTTATTAAAAGCAATCAAGTATCAAAGGTAAACATCGATACGGATAATACCCGTGTTCATGTATACCCTATCAAAGGCAATGATATCAAAGTAACATTAAAAGGCGAAACATCTCCTAACATAAAAAGAGACTTTACTACTGACGTTAGAAATTCAACACTTTTTATCTCTTATAGTGAACAGCAGCGAAGCTGGGTGAATTTTGATATTGTTAGTGTATTAAAACCGCTAACCGTCAACGTTTATCTGCCTGAAAAACAGTATAATTCATTGGGGATTTCCAGCAACAATGGGTATGTGTCTGTTAAAAAATTACGCGCAGCAGATGTTTCCATTCGTGCAAACAATGGACGTGTGGAGTTAGAGGACATCGATTCACAAAACTTGAACACCAGCGTACACAATGGACTTACAAGTATAAAAAATGCTGCAGCAAAAACGGTTCAAGCAAAAGGGAATAACGGGAAAATAACGCTGAGTAATGTGGAAGGTAGTTTAGAAGGTGAAACACATAACGGAAGCATCGCTCTTGAAACAGAAGAACTTGATCGAGATATTGACTTTAAAACGCATAATGGAAAGATTAAAATTACGACGGAAAAAGAACCAAGTGACGTTCAATTTAATGTTTCCGTGGACAATGGAAAAGTCGATATTCTGAATAAATATGATAGGGACGCTGTTATTGGAAAAGGAAAGAATATTATTAAACTAGCCACTCATAACGGCAGTATTTCGGTCATAAAGTAACTATTTGCTATATGGCACAAAGCTCATCTGCAAAAAAGCAGAGGCACAGCTAGCCGCAGATAATCAAAAAAGGGTTTCACTCCTTGAACGTTGATGAGTGGAACCTTTTTTAATTTAGTTTATGGTGAAGTAAAGTAATAGTAGCAGCTAAAAACGAGCCGTATACAAATCTCTCTTGGTTCATGCAATTTGAGCAGGAAAGGTCTATAAAAAATATAACTTCTTTTATTTTTTCTTAAAAAAGGAATATTTCGTAAAGTGGTACGATACTATTTTCTGATACAACCTATTCCTGCGAAAGGAGCAAAAATAAATGAAACGATATGTTGCCTACGGCTTGTTACTCACAGTGTCTTTAGTATTTGCGATTTTTTTAATTGTTGATTGGTGCCAATACGAAACTGGGTTAGAACACGCTATTAAGCCTGCTGATAAGAACTACGAGAACAGCAAAAACTATGTTTCTGACAAACATATGATAGATGTCATTGTAAAGCTAACGGAAGAAAGCCCTGCAACATTTGGAACAAGATTAAAAAGTGCGCAAAGAATAGATGAGAAACGTGTCCATGTGAATACCAATAAGCTAGAGGGCATTATCGAGTTAAAAGATATAGAAGGCAAGACCTTGGTATGGCGTGTACTAGACAACACATCTCATCATTTAATTATAGAAAGCAAGAACTGGGAAAATGAATAAGGAACCTGCTGATAGTTTCTTTCATTTTTAAAAGAGGGTGAGGCAAAAAAGTATGTTAGTGATGTCTCAACCTCTTTATGTCCTTCTTATAAGCTGTCGTTAACGATTGTTCTTAAAAAATTAGTCAAAACAGGGGATGAAAGATATTTTTGATTTAATACTCATTAAAATATTCTTGAACCTTTTGAGGATCCTTGGTTTTCGTTAAGACAAGCATTAAAAGAATACGGGCTTTTTGTGGATTTAGCGAATCGGATGTAACAAACGTATCTTTATCATCTGATTCTTCATGTGTCACAACTCCGCTTCCTACACGGCTAGACCTAACAATAACTCCGCCTTTTTTTACCGCATCTCTAGCACCTGTTAGGGCAGCATCGGATAGCAGTCCATTTCCTGCTCCTGCAACGACTATTCCTTTTGCTCCAGCTTTTACGGCTGCGTCATAAAAGTCCCTAGAATCGTTTTGATACCCGTATATGATGTCTACTTGAGGAAGCTTATCTAATTTTGATACATCGAATATTGATTGTGTCGTATGCTTGCGAGTTGGTTTGTTATAAAATATTACCTTATCTCCAGCTATTTCTCCTACATATCCCTGTTCGTGGGATTTAAACGTATCTACTGCCGTTGTATGTGTTTTTGTTATATAACGAGCTGCACCAATTCGATCGTTGAGCGCTACTAAAACACCGGTATTTCGTGAGTCTTTTGTAGAAGCAATTTTCACTGCATTATACAAGTTTAGCGGTCCATCTGCACTTATAGCGGTAGCTGGTCTCATTGAACCAACCACAACCACAGGTTTGTCACTCTTTACTACTAAATTTAGAAAATAAGCCGTTTCCTCCATCGTATCAGATCCGTGTGTCACGACAATTCCATCAACATCCTTAGAAGCTAATAGTGTATTAATTCGTTTCGCTAACTTTAACAAAATGCTGTTATCTATATTTTGACTTCCGATATTTACGACTTGTTCTCCGCTTACATTCGCTATTTTTTTCAACTGAGGAACAGCTTTGATAATTGCTTTAATATTAAGAGCTCCTGATTCATATCCAGTTGTGTCTGTGCTGCTTTCAGAAGAGCCTGCAATCGTACCTCCAGTGGCCAAAATCTTTATATTGGGCTGCTCTTCTTTCACTGAATGTTTTACAGTCATTTTAGAATCATTTACTGATGCATTGACCAATGATAAAGGTCCCGAAAATAAGATAACGCTTGATAAAAAGGTGATGCCTATTATTTTTTTCAGTTTCATCTTTGTTTAGCTCCTTTTGTTGAAAATACATGTAATGGTATTATTGATGATTTAAATTTAAAATATCCAATCATTTGTCCACACGAAGAATAAATAGATAAATGAATTATTTTTATAAGATACTTTACTATTTGTTTACTATCAAACGGATTATAAGAACGGGAAACCCTTAATAAAAAATGTGCAAACCATTTAAATATGTTAAGATTGATTTCATCATTTACATAACTTATAGAAGAAGCTCGTCAAAAAGAAGCCTTTGCTATGATTAGCAAAGGCTTCTTTTTGACGAGAATTATGATGAATATGACTAGCTTAAAAGAAATGCACCCAATACTGCTTTTTTTATTTCTACCTGTCAATATTAGGAGTCCTAAAAGCTAACTCACAGTAGAAGAGAACTCAAATACATTTTTAAAGCCATCACTAAAGAAATAGATACCATTCCTAATTTCCACCTTCAGGATATTCTATGTTTATAGAAAATAAGCGTCTTTTGAAAGAGAAATAAATTTTTCTTTTTAATACATAAGTTATTGGTAACTTGGGTGAACTACTCAAGATATGTAAAACCATCAAAACTAGCTTCTAATTATGTCACAGAAAAAACGACTGATTCCTTATGAACCTGCAGTTTTTTCTATTTTTCAAGATATATGATATAAACATAAAACGGATTTCAGAAAGGAGTAAGGCAGTCTAGTAATATCCAGACTGCTTTAACATTAGTTATTCTATATATTTAGTGTCTAGAGAATTCACTCATTAGTCTGTTTAAAGCCATGTGCACGATACTATGTTCTGTATATTCCTGTGTAAAAGGTAGATTCCTTTTTTCTTTTTTTCTTAACAAATTTCTAATCTCCTCACATAAGTGAATATGAGAATCTAAAAGCTTTATTTCTTTTATATCTTCCATTTGTTTAGACATGAGTTTAGCTCCTTTATAACCTTTTAAGGAGCTATTCTATTTTAAAAAGTGGGAATCCTTTTGCTGTTGTACCCATTTAACATAATGTAGTCCCTATATAGGAATGAAAATAATGGTTTTAATATAAAGTTCTTTTTCTTCATATTAGTATGTTAGCAGGGGGAGGAATAAATAAATTATTTGTTCTCTTTGTACCTGAAGTTTCCTCCTAATAAGAAGGGTACGTTTATTTATGATATAGCCAACATAAAAAAATGCTTAGTACTTTAATTCAATATCACTTATGCAAAAGCTTATTTACTGCATCTTTTAACTTTCCATAAGTTTTCAATTTGCTCATATCTATTCCTAATTGAACAGCAGTTAAGGCTATTTCCGGACGGATACCTGTGATGGTTGTATCAATTCCAAGTAGGTCCAACATCTTTATAACCTGAAATAATTCATTGGTCATCATAGTATCAATCGAAGGTGCACCTGATAAGTCAATAATTAAGCAAGACAGATTGAGCTCTTTTGCTTGCAGCATAACTTTCTTTGCAAAATCACTACTCTTATAATCATCAACCTGACCAATTAGAGGCAGCACACCCACTGTATCGGAAATACTGATGACAGGCGTGCTAAGCTCAGAAATCAGCATTTTTTGAGCTTGAGACTGCGCTTCTGAAACTTGTCCATAATAAAGCGTAAAAAGTTCTATCATCCGATCAAACGCTTCATTCACTACTTTATTCCATAAAAAAAGCTCTTCGTATGTAATGCTAGATGAATGAAGGTGAAAAAATGATTCAATCTGTTTAAAAAAGATTAAACGAAACTTTTTAAAATGATGAATACTATGATAAAGAGAATCGCCTCTTTGAGCCCTTTTTGAGGCAACTTCCTGTGCCCAATCACTAAGAGTATCTAATGACTCTCCTATAAGAACTTTTACAATTTTACAAGTGAAATATTGATTTTGCATTCGAAGATATTCGGTTGTTTGGGAAGAGGCATCAGCTGTGTAGATTGAATCCTTTTCCACTTCCCGTGAGTCTAGCCATTCTTGAGACATTTCATCAATATGTTCTAGTAAAAAGTCATGTAGCTTTTCTGTCATTTCCTGCATAACATGTTCTCCTTTACTGTTATCTAACGTTCCGTTTCCCGGTTTACTTGTATGAAAAACTTCTACTTGTTTATAAAGCATCTTGGATATGTAATTGGTAACGCAAACGAAAATGAATTTTAAAATGCTTTCAAATATATACGTACTTTTTCTACCTTGAACAATTGTTCAACATATAGAAAAGATGATTAGGAAGGAGAATTTATGTATATATGTTTTAATGGCTGACTTCATGCTGAGTAAATTTCTTTTAACACAGAAACAAATAAAATAAGTTAAATTCATACTAATTGAAGCATTATAGATAAACAAAAAGTTTATCTTACGTACTATAAACAAGACCAATGTATAACAGAAACAGGATTCGTCTATATACTAGAGTATTTAAAATAAAACCTAGGCTGAGGTTAATCAGAGTAATGAATGTTCGCTTTGTGTAAGAAAGAAAAAGGTACTCGTTTGAGTAGCTTTTTAAAAACACATACATAAAGGAACATACGAAATTAGAGTTCTTGTGTTCTTAATGGGCTCACTAACTTGCATTTTATTTTTCTTTCTTCTTATCCTATTTATTTAACTTTTCGTTATTATTTAATGTCAGAGGACTCTCTTGATTTTTAATATCTCCTTCTTCCTCCTTTTCATATAGAAAATGGTTTATATAAATGGACTCATTTATGCTAGTTGTAATACCCGGGCGTATTTTTCTGAAACATTAAAAAAATTAGATAATTACTGTTTAAATGGAAACAAGCTGGGAATATAGTTCACAAGCCAGAAAATTCTAAGGAGGAATTGAGACATGTCAAAAAAATTAGCTATGCACGAGACGCTAGAAGTTCATGAAATCTTAACGCTTAAAACGTCGTGTGTAACAAAAGGCACAGCAATGTTGGAATTGGTAGAGGACGAAAAATTAAAAAAAATTCTGGAAGAAGACGTCCAAACGTCTACAGAAGCAATTAATGAATTGAAAAAAATCTTAAAGAAAGCTCAATAAACAGGAGGGATTTAGGAATGGCTGCTAAAAGTACGCTTAACAAAACATTAGATGATCTTGCTATTGCAACTGATTTGTTATTATCAGCGAAAAACGGTGTACGAACATATGCCGTAGCTCTCACGGAAACAGCAACTCCAGAAGTTCGCAAAGTATTAAAAAAACAATTAGATGAAGCCATCGAACTTCATGAAAAGATTGCTCAATATATGATTGATAATGAAATGTATCATGCCTATGATGTTGAAGAGCAAGTAAATCACGATTTAAAAAAAGCAGATAAAGCGTTAGAATTAGCAAAAGGTTAAAATCAATATTCGTAGATATATATTTTCTATAAAAAAGAGAAAGTCTAATTCAAATAGACTCTCTCTTTTTTTATCTATATTAAAGACTTTTTGAATTAAGATTATAAAATAATATAAGTCCACATAGCGAAGGCTGTATTCCTCATATAAGTATGAACTTTAAATAAATGGAAATCCTGATAACACTACTATCAAAATATTGAATGGAGGTCTTAATGTGACTCATAATGAACACAAGGGAGAACAGCTTCCGCAGACGCCTGAACCATACTGGAGAGATTTTATTGATTTGCCGGCGTTTCCCGCTTTAGATAATGACATGGATGTAGATGTTGTAGTTGTAGGCGGAGGGATTACAGGTCTTACTTCTGCTTACCTCTTAGTCAATGAAGGTCTAAAGGTAGCCGTTTTAGAAGCAGGAAGACTATTGAATGGCACAACGGGGCATACGACAGCAAAAGTTACTGCCCAGCACGATTTGATCTACGATGAGTTTATTCGGAATTTTGGAAGAAGTAAGGCAAGATTATACTATGAAGCTAATGCAGGTGCCTTGAACTTTATTAAGAAAACAGTTGAAGAACATCAAATTGATTGTGATTTCATCATGCAAGATGCTTACATATATGCTACTACTGATGAGTATGCTCTAAAACTTGAAAAAGAGGCAGAAGCTTATAAGGAACTTAATATTGATGGTGAATTGGCAGACCATATTCCTTTTAACGTAGAAATTAAAAAAGCCCTTGTGATGAAAGACCAGGCACAGTTTCATCCCATTAAATATCTAGTTCACCTCGTTCAAGCTATTAAACAAAAAGGCGGACTTATTTTTGAACATACAACGGCAGTGAATATTGAATCTGGAGATAAGCAAACAGTTCTTACACGAGAAGGTATACGTGTTACAGGAAGCTACGTTCTTTCTTGCTCACATTTTCCTTTTTATGAAGGGCTGGGCCTTTATTCTGCTAGAATGCACGCTGACCGCTCATATATCCTTGCTGTTAAAGCCAAAGAAGCTTATCCAGGTGGAATGTATATTAGCGCTGATCAACCAACACGTTCCCTGCGTTCTGCAGTCATTAACGGTGAGGAAATGGTTCTTGTGGCGGGGGAAAGCCATCAAACAGGCCAAGGAAAAGATACAATGGAACATTATAAAGCGTTAAAGAATTTTGGTGAACAAGTTTTCGACATAGAAAATATTGTGTATCGCTGGTCAGCACAAGATTTAGTCACGCTTGATAAACTTCCTTATATTGGAGAAATCACCTCTAGTCAACCTAATATACTCGTCGCTACTGGTTATAGGAAATGGGGAATGACAAATGGAACAGCAGCAGCACTCTTATTCAGAGATATAATTCTAGGCAAAGAGAACGCCTATCAACATTTATATTCGCCGTCGCGTTTTTACGCAAACCCCAGCTTGAAAAATTTCTTAGTAGAAAATGCTGATGTCGTAAGTCATCTCATCAAAGGTAAGCTTGAAATCTCTGATGTAAGAGCTGAAGATTTATCTAATGATGAAGGGGCCGTAATTACGGTTCGAGGCCATCGAAAGGGAGCCTATAAAGATCAAGAAGGAAAACTCCACATTGTAGATACAACCTGTACTCACATTGGCTGCGAAGTCGAATGGAACAGTGGAGAACGTTCCTGGGATTGCCCTTGCCATGGATCTAGATTTTCTTATACAGGAGAAGTTATAGAAGGCCCAGCAGAAAAGCCCCTGCAGAAATATGATTACACAATGCTCGATAACCTTACATCAGAGGATTCTGGGTATTAAAGACATTCTTTCTTGATGGAAATTATTTAAATCGACAAGCTAGTACCATGAGCCCTCAGGTGGAGTAGAAATTCCGTACTGCAGGGTTCTTTTTACTGCTTTCCTAAATGCATGATAACGATGAACTATAATTTCTTGTATATTACTCTTTTTTAGTAATTAACGAAGTCGTCATTCCCCCTATAAAAATTGTTGAACATGAAAAAAGAAACGTTTTAGGTCCTAATAAAGGAAGACCTGCTGTTATAATCAAACCGTCTATACTTAAAATAACCATCCCTATGTTCAAAGAAAAAGCTTTTGATATTAGTTGAGCTAGTAAATCTGTTCCTCCAGTGCTTGTCTCATACCGAAGCATAAGACCAACCCCCGTCCCAATAAATATCCCTCCAAAGATTACACTAGGAAAAACAGAAAATTGGAACTGGTTTTTAATAGGTTCTAGCCAATCAATCAATAAAGAAGAAATAAGTAGCCCATAAAAACTATTATAAAAATAATGACGCTCATAAATCCAAGCAAACCAACATAGTGGGAGACCTAAAATAATCATCGTTACACCTGTAGGGAATTCAAAATAATAGTGAAGGATGAGAGCAATTCCAATTGTTCCTCCATCTAATAAATAATGAGGAACTAAAAATCCATTAATTCCTATGCTTAATAATAAGCTTCCTACAAAAACAATCGGTATTTTTCGGAAAATAATAATCACCTTTTTAGTCAATTTTTCTCTTACTATATTTATACGTTTTTACTACCTATTATGAATTTTTTCTTTTTATGTAAATGAATAAAGGTTTATCTCTTGAGCAAACTACCAAAGGCGCCGTGAGGGCATCATAAAATAGCTCTCCACTCCTTACGAAGAAAGAAAAAGCCACTAATTAGAGGGGAAATCTCTAATTAGTGGCTTTTTTATTTTAAACTGTTTAGATCTTTACTTATTGTTTTAAACGTAGATAATTTACGAAGTGATAGAGTTCATACAACTTTTTGGCTATACAGTTTAAGTGAGGAGCTCGGAGAAAGAAAAGTAAGTTTCATAAGTCAGTGTTATCAACTTGTTTTATTTCTTCTAACAAAGAAAAATTTCTAGGGAGCCAGAGACTCAGTCCAGTATGTCCCCATAGATACAATCAAGATGTTCAAAGGTCTTCTTTCTTGAATTCAGTAAATTGGCCATTTTTATATTACATCTGTTGGAAAACCTCATGTATTAGGCGAAAAATCTATTGCTCTATCTCCACTTAATTACCAATCAAAAAAAGCTTTTAACGCAATCATTGTAGCGGCGTAAACAAGAGATGAGATTAAAAAGGTTGGCAAGTGCGCGTGTTTTTCAAAAGGGAGTTCTTTACTGATAACGTTAAATAACATTGCACCTGAACTAAATGCAATCATCGACTCAATAAGCAGGCCGGATGAGGGCCCGAAGACGCCCATGATTGATCCAAGAAAAGTTGCCCCGGCAAGCATATAGCGACCTCTGTTTTTGTGTAAGCGATGATGTTTTTTTCCTAGATGGTAAGACCACCCGATAAAGTGAAGGCTGATAGCCAATCCATAGAATAGTGATTCAACTCGCTTGACATCGGTTGAGAACACAACATAAGAAATGATAAAAGAATAAACCATAAAGAAACTCGCCTGTACCATATAAACGGTCAGTTCTGTTAGGTGTGTGGCTGCCTTCGTTTGAGCGAATGAATAAACGGAAAAATAGACGAGTAAGCCGAGAAGACCAAGAAAATATAGTTCAGTATCAAGGGCCAGCGATCCTCCAAACTCTTCTTGTTTTTTATGAAGCGTCGGTAAGATATAAATAAACACATAAGCAATAGCTACACCACCTGATAATGAGAGCAGCTTTTGCTCCCCGATTGGAGAACGTTCGACAATCGTTAATGCGTATAGTTGAATGAGGATAAATACAATGCCTATTATAATTGATTCAATTGTAACCATGATTGTCTCCTTTTAAGGTTGAATTTTACGGTTTAGTTCCCTTTAAAAGAAAAAGAGAAACCATACTTTGGATAGATACTTCTTAAAGAGGCGCATTCATTAAGGGGATATTGTACCTTAATTATTTTCTTAAAACGTATTATCTCTATACTAAATGAGATGAAAAAGGTTATAAAAACTCTATCTGAGATTTAAATAAAAGAAGCAAACTCCTAATGATAGGGAGTTTGCTTTTTTGTTTCTATAAATATTTCTGCAGGGGAACTAACACCCTTTTTCCAAAAGTTTTCGATTTATTTACACGTATGATACGAATCTAGCAATTTTATCTGTTTTACTAGACACTTCATATTGATTATCCTATTTTTCTTGGTTATAATATTGTTGTTACATTTGTAATGATAATGTAATATTATTGTAACTTATATATATTTTTATGGTGTTATATGAGTTGATTGCTAATTTAAAAACTGAAAAAGTTGTTTATGTATAAACTCTTAAGTGTTGTGGTAACAGCCATGAGGGTAAAAGTTTGAATAAAAAGGTGAGGGAAATGTTGAAAAAAATATTTATTTTAGTTGTTTTAGGATATATATTCTTGAGTAGCAAGTACTTTCTTCAAAATTATGTGTATGCGGGCACATATGAGCAACATATAACGGTTCAAGAGGATTTGCTGTCTAGTCTTCTTTTAGAAAAAGCAGTTTTTTAACGGCTTTTATGATGCTAAGTAAGAGAAGAAGAAAGAATTCTGTGTGAAGAATCAAGGGATAAATAAGGTGTTGCTTTACTGGCTTTGGCAGTCTCTTTGGGTTTATCTCTAAAGGCAGCGTCATTTGAAAAGATTTACGTCAGCGGTATTTAAAATATGTACAGGGCTACTCGTCCTAATAAATTTATATATTGCCAGGACAAAAACGAAGTAGAGAAGAAATATTTGATTGAGAAGAGAACGCTGAGGGAGTAAGAGTAAAATAAAATGAAGAACTATCTAGATGTGGAAGAAGGAAAAAACGGTTGGAAGCGTTATTTAAGCACAATGATACTGGCTTCTGCGTTCATGCTATTAGGGTCGATTATATATATTATCGCTGACATGGTTATGGTTGCAGCAGACGAAAGTGGAAAATCATATTTTGATTTTGATAGCGGAGTGGCTGTAGGAATCAATGCTAACCTTGATTTTTTGTTATCTCATATTGTGTACATATGCTGGATTTTTGGTTTATGGATCGGGATTCGTTTTATTCACAAACGAAAAATGAAATCATTAATCACTGCTAACAAACGTGTGAATTGGAAGAAAGTAATATGGTCTTTTGGAGCTT
>Ga0268252_1001495_pt1 | contig 13094 bp, 14 predicted proteins | sample AgamicMgSfrz_FD_200244 | JGI IMG/M metagenome (GOLD analysis project Ga0268252, IMG submission 200244) | Agave microbial communities from Guanajuato, Mexico - Mg.Sf.rz (v2) (version 3) | ecosystem: Host-associated > Plants > Phyllosphere > Phylloplane/Leaf | place: Guanajuato, Mexico | collected... | reverse complement strand
CAGCCCCAAGTTCCTCAGCCTTTTGTGCTTGTCTAACTCCCGAAACTAGAACAAGGGTTTTAATATTTTCTCCTTTTATTCGTTCAAAAACGGGTTGAGGATTACCTCCCGTTACAGAGATAGCCGGTACCTTCTCCTCGATAGCCACTTCAAGCAAGTCTTTATACTTTCCATCATGCTTTGCAATTGCAAAATTTACCCCAAATGGCTTATCGGTCATGGTACGTACTCTACGAATTTCTTCCCGAAGCTTTTTTGGAGTTCCTAAAGTCGCAGCTGTAATTTGCCCAAGTCCACCAGCATTAGAGACGGCTGAAGCTAATTCAGCATAAGCTAAGTAGGCTAATCCTCCTTGAATGATTGGATATTGGATTCCAAAGATTTCAGTTATTCTTGTTTTCATAAGTTTTCCTCTCCTTCGTTAAATGATAGCTTGTTTTAACCATTTCATATATTTCTTTTTCTGGTACGGTACCATCTAGAATGATAGAGTTCCAATGTTCTTTATTAAGGTGATATGCTGGTACTACGGAATGATAAATTTGGCGTAAATGACGATTTACCTCTGGTTCACCTTTTAAATTTATCCAAATATGATTGTCTCTCTCAAAAATCCATGCAAAGACTTTTTGATTTTCTGTATGCCTAATGGTAGTCCAATTTTTATCACGAAACGGTTGGTCTTCAAATACATCCCTATATTTCATGCAGTAATTAATAGCTTCTTGTCTACTTTTCATGAATTTTCATCCTTTCATTTGTTATGAATAAAGATTTACGTACATTCCTACGGTAAGAGATGGTTGGTGCTATTTAGCGTCGATATTAGATTTACATTCTAAAAAAATCGTGGGCTATTCCTTTTCTCGTTCAATGACATCTGAACTGGTCATTGCAGCACTTCAAAACGCTCACACTGCTCAAAAGCCCCGAAAGGGCTTACTTCTTCATACGGGATCTTGGCTCACAATACACCAGTCTTGAGTTTACTCAGCATGTCCACAAGTACGAAATGGAGCAGTCTTTCAGCCAGAAAGGCTGCCCTTATGATAATGCCTGTATCGAGTCGTTTCATGCCATATTAAAGAAAGAAGAAGTATATCATACGCAATACACAGACTATTCAGCTGGAAAATTAGCTGTGTTTCAGTTTATAGAAGGATGGTATAACCGAAACAGAATTCATAGTAGCCTCGGCTATCAAACTCCTCAAGCCATAGTTTAATTAAAAAAGTTTTTAAGAAGTATATCTCTTAAAAGCTTTTTTAATTTCAATAAAATTCCATTATGTTAATTACGCTTATTATATCGTATACAGAGTGACTTTGAGGTTAGATTTTACTTTATCAATCTTTGTTATTCAATTATTTTACCCGTACCTAAAATAGGTTAGAATAAATGTATGAGGTGTTAAGAGAAAAGAGGGAAAGGGAATGAAACCAACCATATATGATGTAGCAAAGGAAGCTGGAGTGTCCATTTCAACCGTTTCTAAAGTATTAAATAATACGGGGAGTATTGCAGAGAAAACCAGAAAAAAAGTTAGGGATACCATGCATCAGCTAGACTATCAACCTAGTGTCGTAGCATCTGTCAAAAAGCGTATTCAAACTATTGGGCTTTTAATACCTAATATTGCTAATCCTTTCATGGCAGAAATAGCAAGAGGTATTGAAAATCATGTTAAGAAATTCGGTTTTAGTTTAATGATTTGTAGTACGGACAATAATTTAAAAAATGAAATCGAATACATTTCTATATTAAAGCAAAAGTACATAGATGGTATTATAATTGCTACAGGATTAAAAGAGGATAAAGCTATTAAGGAGCTCCTTAAGGCTGAGATTCCGGTTGCATTACTTTCAAGAGACGTATCTTCGCTTGCTGTCGATGCAGTATTAGTAGATGATTTTCTAGGAGGGTATGAGGCTACAGAATACTTGATAAGCTTAGGACATAAAAGAATTGCAATGATTACTGAAGACATTAACTTTCCGACGATAAGAGCAAGATTTGAGGGATATAAGCAAGCCCTTGAGAAAGCAGGATTGCCATATGATGAAAGTTTAGTGTCTCTCAATAATACTTCACTTGATGAAGGAAAACAGTCTACACGTGAACTTCTACATTTGTCTGTTCCCCCGACAGCTATTTTTGCCTCAACCGAATTTCTTGCGATTGGAGCAATACAAGCTGCGCGTGAACTTAAGATAAAAGTTCCGCAAGATCTATCAATTATAGGGTTTGACGATACGGTCCTATCGACAATTTGTGATCCTCCTTTAACTACTATAGCTCAACCTATTCATGAAATGAGTAAGAAGGTCGTTGAACTATTAATAGAGGAGATTGAAGATTCCAAGGAGACGAAGCAACGAATCGTTTTATCTCCAAAATTAGTGGTTCGTGCATCCACTTCTCATAATAAAACGAATACATGAATGTAAATAAAATAATTAAACCTTTCAGTAATTAATACCGTTATTAAAGTTTAAAGTTAGATATTTATGTATTGAATAATCAATTTTTAGAAGTAAAAAAGGCTACACAGCTTCAAAGTAAGCTGTGTAACCTTTTTTGCTATCTTTTTTAAAAAGAAGAAAATCAATAACATTAAATCATAAGCATGTTCCTCTATATCTTTGAAAATATCTATAGCGAATTTATCTTGTTTGAGATGGTCTTGTGCTTCATTACTCCAACTAACAACGTATTAATCTATTCACTGCATGTCTTTACGTTTCTCTAAAATCTTCGTTTGATATAGGTAAAATATTGCTAATTATTCTATATAATAAAATTCATTTCACACAAAAAATATAGTTGTTTATGGAAAATCCATTTAAAGATTCCCTCTTAACTTTATTAATTTATCGTGTTATCTACTTATTAAATTCAAGGAAACTTAAAAGGAAAGTACTTTCCTTTATTTTTAAAATATCTGATTGTGTTTTACTAATACTTATTAAAAACATAAAGTTATCTTACTATTGTTAAGATGTTTAGAAAGGAAATTTAATATAAAAGTCCGGTTATAAGATATATTTCTGTGCTATTGTTTAAATTTTTAAAAAATTATTGACAATAAAAAAACTAGAGGATAAACTCATTATCAAGGAAAGAGCTTTCCTTATTTGTTAGCTTACTAATCATAAAATGGTTGGTTAAACCAAAATATGAAAGCGCTACAAAAAAGAATAGCAGGAAGATAATAAATTTATTTAGTCTTAAGGGGGAAGAAAGATGAAAGAAGTTAGAATTGGTCTGGTTGGTGCAGGACGTATGGGAAGTTTTCATGGAAGAACAGTGGCTCGTAAAATCTATGGGGCAAAGCTTAACGCGATTGCTGATCCAGTTTCAGGAGCTGCTGAAAGACTTGCGAAAGAACTTGGAGTGTCAAAGGCATATACAGATCCAAAGGAAATGTTCCAAGATCCACATATTGACGCAGTAGTTATTGCAGCTCCTGCCCGTTCACATGCAGATCTTGTTATTGCTGCTGCTAATGCAGGGAAAGCAGTTTTCTGTGAAAAGCCAATGGCAATTACTTTAGAAGAAGCAGATAAAGCCATATTGGCAGCTGAGGAAGCAAACGTTCCCTTACAAGTCGGCTTTAATCGCCGTTTTGCTTCAGATTTTAGAGCAGCTCATAACGATATTGTAGAAGGTAAAATCGGAACTCCACAGTTATTAAGATCATTGACGCGTGATCCGGGATTAGGGGATCCCACTCCAATTCCAGAATGGACGATTTTCTTAGAAACGCTCATTCATGATTTTGATGCTCTGCTCTATTTAAATCCAGGTGCAGAACCAATTGAAGTTTATGCAGTAGCTGATGCACTTGTACGTCCAGATTTTAAAGATAAAGGTCTTCTTGACACTGCGGTTGTTAACATTCGTTTTGATAATGGAGCAATTGCAACAGCTGAAGCAAATTTCCAAGCAGTTTATGGATATGATGTTCGCGGTGAAGTATTTGGTTCAGCTGGAATGGTGACAGCTGGATGTGTTCAACAAACAAATATGACTCGCTACACTGCAGAAGGAATAAGTAGCGATACATACCGAAGAGACACTGAATTATTACATGATGCTTATGTCTCAGAACTTACTTCTTTTGTAGAATGTGTGCGTAATGAGAGTACTCCATATGTAACAGGTAAAGATGCTCGCAGAGCTCTTTCAATTGCACTTGCTTGTATTGAATCTGTTAAGACAAATGCACCAGTGAAAATTAAGGAAAGTGTACAGTTGATTTAATTAAACTATCTCAATTACAAAATCACTATTTTATCTGACCTAAAAAGAAAGCGATATCATTAGGGGTTTGATCCTTCTTTTTAGGTTTAGATTTCTGAAATGCATCACTTCTAACATAAATTAAATGTGTAAAAGGAGAATAGAAATGAAATTTTCAATTTGTAGTTGGACTTTTGGAGATATTCCTTTGGAAAAGACCATGGAGTTTGTTGCAAAAACGGGGTATGACGCAATAGAAATTAGAGCTGCAGTAGATGACTATAACTGGCAAGATATTAAACAATTAGCCAAAAATTTAAATCTAGAAATAAGTGGTTTGACAGGTGATAGTGGTTGGCCAAATGAAGGACAAGATTTAGCTAATCGAAGCGAAGATAACCGAACAAAAGCAGTCGCATACTTTGAAAGACAAATTGAAGCTGTTAAAGAGGTAGGAGGAGACTATTTAGTTGTTTGTCCTTCTGCAGTTGGAAAAATAGCTCCAATGGGCACCACTGGAGAGGATTGGAAATGGGCAATTGAATCTGTACAAAGGTTAACGAAAAAAGCAGAGGAGTTAAATGTTACACTCGTAATTGAGCCTTTAAACAGATATGAAAGCTGTATTGTTAATACAGGAGCTGATGCTACAAGGTTTGTTAAAGAAGTTAATCACCCTAAAGTAAAGATGTTGCTAGATTCCTATCATATGAATATTGAAGAGCGAGATCTTGAACTTCCCTTTTTAGATGCACAGGACAACCTGCATATTCTTCATGTAGCTGATAGCAATCGAAGAGGTATGGGGCGTGGACTCATCGACTTTAAACCATTTATCTCTGGGATAAAAAGGATAAACTTTGACGGATATGTTGTAGTAGAAGCAACAGCTCCCGGCCCAAATCCTTTTCAAGCGAATAAAGGAGCTAACATGAATAAGATTTATACGTTTGCAGAAGAAAGTTTATCGTTCTTACAAAATAACTTCAAGCCTGTGAAACAACTCTAAATTGTATTTCTTTGCTAAAAAAGATTCAACTAAAGGGGCGGATGGGTGGAATATGAATAAACAAAAAATGTATAGGTGGGTAATTTATTGTTTTGGTGCTTTAGGTGGGCTTTTATTTGGTTATGATACAGGAGTTATTTCAGGTGCTCTTCTTTTTATAAAAAAAGACATGGGGCTAACACCTTTCCTTGAAGGGTTAGTTGTAAGTGGAGTTTTAATTGGTGCCCTTATCGGTGCAGCTTTTAGTGGACCTGTAGCCGATAAATATGGAAGAAAGAAAACAATTATTATGTTAGGTGTACTATTTACAATTGGCGCAATTGGAACAGCTATTTCCCCTAATGTACATACTTTAATTGCGTTTCGTATTGAACTGGGGATAGCAGTTGGAGGGGCTTCAGGCATTGTACCTCTCTATTTAGCCGAAATGGCTCCAGCTAGTATTCGTGGTAAAGTTTCTTCATTAAACACGATTATGAATGCCCTTGGCATCTTCATGGCCTATCTTGTAAATTATATGTTTGCAGCTTCAGGAAATTGGCATTGGATGCTAGGATTAGCCGTTGTTCCTTCTGTTTTATTGATGTTAGGGATGTTCTTTATGCCTGAAAGTCCAAGGTGGCTTTGGCAGAATATAAGTGAAAATGAAGCACGTAGAGTATTGTCTTTAACGAGAAATTCACAACAGGTAGACGAAGAAATAGAAAGTATAATGCAGGTAAAGTCTCAGAAAAAAGGCAATCTTAAAGACCTGTTTTCCCCTTGGTTACGTCCAGTTTTATTTATTGGAATCGGCATTGCTGTATTTCAACAAGTTATCGGAACCAATACAATTATTTACTATACACCAACGATTCTACGTACGGCTGGATTTGGATCTACAGCAGCCATTGCTGGAACAATAGGTATCGGAGTTTTTAATATTTTGTTTACAATTCTCGGAATGCTTCTTATTGATAAAATTGGCCGCAAAAAACTGCTATTAATTGGAAACATCGGTATGGCGATTGCGCTTGGTACACTGGGAGTTGGTATGACATGGGTTGAGGTGCCTGTATGGCTATTACTAACTTGCCTTTCCTTATTTATTGTTGCGTATTCAGCAAGTTGGGGCATGGTCGTATGGGTTATTCTTGGTGAAATATTCCCTATGAATGTGCGTGGCGTAGCAATGGGGGTAGCAAGTACAGCTTTATGGCTTTCAAACATCGTCATCTCGATGTCATTCCCAGTACTTGTAGAGGCTGTTGGGGTAGGAATACTATTCTTGACATATGCAGTTATTGGAGTTTTCGCTTTCCTTTTTGTTATGAAATATGTTCCCGAGACAAAAGGTAGAACGCTAGAAGAAATTGAATTAGAGATAGCATTTAAAAATAAACAAGCCGTTAGCTAATATAGTTTGATCGCCTACCAGAAATAGATTCAAAACTTAATAAGAGAACTGAAGTTCTGAATAAAAATAAGTCACGCCTTTTTATAAGAAGTGACTTATTTTTGTATTCATAAATTTCATTATGGTAACTGATTTTGAAGAGAATGAATGCTCTTGCAAATCAAGTTATCTTTTTTGAGTGAAAAGCATTTATAGAAAGAAAACCCGAAAAAATTCTTGGAGAACTTCACCAATTTCAACAGGACCTTATCTTTTAATCAGTACCGCCAACTCACCTTCAAATACTTTTTGCTCTTTATTATAAGTGGATAATAAAACAGTAAGAATTCCCATTTCCCTTTTTTTCGTTTTTTTATCAATAACTTTGACAATAGTATGTAATTCATCGCCCGGATAAACGGGTTTTATAAATTTAATATCATTCATCTCCGTTCCAGCAATAACATCTTCCCCATACATACCTTGTTCAATCCAAAGCTTAAATAAATGAAATAGCCATTGTATGTATTCCAGAAGCAATAATTCCATTAAATCTTCCTTGTTTCGCTTTTCCCTCATCTAAATGCATATATTGAGGGTCAAATTCCTTCGCAAATCTCATAATATCTTCTTTTGTTAGTTTAAGGGACTTGGTTTCAAATACTTGTCCAATTGTAAACTCATCTAGCTTCATAGATACACCTCTTAGTTAAAAATCAATTGTTGTACCTGTCAATATTAGTGTAGTATTACTTCCTTAGCAAGTTAAAAGAAAGATGAGCGATTTAAACATGCTACTATAACTCAAGAAGTATAACAAAGCATTAAAATAATTTCATTAATTAAAAGAAAACCCTTAACTTGATTCTGTTTCAAATGTTAAAGGAATAAAGTCAAGGGTTTCCTTTTAATTCTTCTTGTCTTAATTTTTCTCTTCTTCTTTTAGGTTCTTATACAACTAAAGGAGCAGTTTGATTGAGTAAGGAATCAGATGATTTTTTCTAATTGCTATTTCTTGTTTATTTGGTATGAGTGCATCTGTAGAAGAGTTTAATCCATTAATGGAAACAGTGGAAGAAAACAATCCTGAAGAAACTAAACGAATAGAAGAAACGTTTGGTGGTACCCCTAAGTGAAAGTTAATGGATAACATTGTGATATGTAGCAGATTTTTTAGAAATTATTGGTTAGTTATAATTCTTTACTAATCGTTCTAACAATGTTATTGTTTAATCATGGTTTGAAATTCATGTATTTATTTTAGAACGTTCATTCTATAATGGATTATGACGTTTGTTTTTGTTAGTATTGACTCATGAATTTTTTTAAGGAGAAATAAAATGGCTAGAAGTAAAGAATTCGACGAAAAAGCAGTATTAAGAAAAGCAATGGAGCTTTTCTGGGAACAGGGTTATGAAAAAACATCCATGCAAGATTTGGTTGATCATATGGGGATACACCGCAGGAGTATATATGACACATTTGGTGACAAGCGTTCATTGTTTTTAGCTTCCCTTAATCACTATGAAGAGCTCATCGTCAAGGAGATGGAAAGCATAATTAGCAGCACTTCATCCAGTAAACAGGCGATACGTGATGTTTTTATTTTCATACTGAATGCCATTAAACAATACCCAAAAGGTTGTCTATCAGTAAATGCAGCCGTTGAATTATCTTTGTTGGACAAAGAAATTGGATGCATAGTTACAAAAATGTTTAACCGTACTGAAGATATGTTTAATAACCTAATAAAACGGGGCCAAGCTAGTGGAGAACTATCAAAAGAAATCGATTCCGATAACACATCTCGTTTCTTACACAACAATTTGGTAGGTATAAGAGTACTAATAAAAACTAATTATAATAAAAAAGAATTAGAAGGCATTATCGCTCTAGCACTTGCGGTGTTAGACTAGCTTTCTTTTTTCGCCTTTTTTAGAACGTTCATTCTAAAATAAATGTGAAACAAACCATCATAATGCATAATTATAAAATCGTATTTTTAATTTCTAAGGAGGAACACAAAAATGACAAACTTTAAAATACCAACAGAATCAGAATTTATTGAAGCAGATGGAACTCGTTACGCATATAGAAAATTTGGTACACAAGATGGTATACCAGTAGTATTTCTTGTTCACTTTAGAGGAACGATGGAAAACTGGGATCCAAACATGATTGAACCTATTGCAAATACACGCCCAGTAATCTTATTTGACAATAAAGGGGTTGGTGAGACCGATGGGCAAACACCTACTACGATAGCTGAAATGGCACAGGATGCAGGAACATTTATTAAAGCACTAGGATTAACTCAAGTCGATATTCTTGGTTTTTCAATTGGCGGAATGGTTGCACAAGAATTAGCGTTACAAGAAGGCAAATTGGTTAGACGAATCATTATGGCAGGTACTGCACCTAAATCGGGAATTAATCCAGATCCAGAGATCTTTGAAAGAATGAATCGACACGGTGGGAATGCAGAGGATGCTTTAAATGACTTCATGTTTTTCTTCTACCGTCCAACTGAAACAAGTAAATCTGCGGGAATGGCCTCTTTACAAAGAATTATTAATCAGAAAAAGGTTGAAAGTTCTGACCAAGTACAACAAGCACAATTACAGGCTATTGCAAATTGGGCACAACCAAAAACTAATAATGGTTACGATTGGTTACAGAATATTAAACAACCTGTGCTTGTAACGAATGGTATTAATGATGTTATGGTCCCGACCAAAAATAGTTATATACTAACTGAACACTTACCAAAAGCACAACTCATTATCTATCCTGATTCTGGTCACGGACATCTATTTCAATTTCCTGAATTATTCGCCGAGAATGTTAATTCATTCCTGAATTCAACATCTTTATAAAAATAATATAACGATTAATAAGAGAAGTTATATGAGCAAACTATAAGAACCATTTTAAAACATGGATAAAAACAACGGATTACATTAAGAAAATAAGTTTTATTATTAAATAACAAAATGGAGATGTAAGAGTATGAAATATACGGTTATTACTGGTGCAAGTTCAGGTATAGGATACGAATCAGCACTTGCTTTTGCAAAAAAAGGGAAAAATCTTATTTTAGTTGCTAGAAGAAAAGACAGATTAGAAAGTCTAAAATCTTTAATAAACGAATTATATAAAGATTTAGATGTGGTGCTAACAGTAAGCGACTTATCTAATCCAAAACAAGCTTACGATTTGTATAATAGCTTAAAGTCCTATGAGATTGAAACATGGATTAATAATGCTGGTTTAGGTGACTCTTCACAAGTAATTCAAGAAAATTTGGATAAAATAGAAAATATATTAAAAGTTAATATTGAATCGTTAACTATCTTATCTACTTTGTATGCTAAAGATTATGCTGACTATGAGGGAGCTCAATTAATTAATGTTTCCTCTGCAATGGGTTATATGGTTGCTTTAGGGAGTGTTGTTTATTCAGCTACCAAGTATTATGTCAGTGCGTTTACTGAAGGGCTAGCTAATGAATTGATAAATAATAAAATTAGTGTAAAAGTTTTAGCGCCAGCAGTAACAGAAACAGAATTTATTAATAAATCTCTTAATGTGACAGAATTTGATTACAAAGCAGGGGTAAGTAACTACCATAGTGCTAAAGAAATGGCAGAATTTATGATAACCTTGTACGAAAGTGATAAAGTTATTGGAATTGTTAATGAAAAATATGAATTTAATTTGCTTGATGGTATTTACCCTATACTAAGAGGATTGTAATTTTTTATATTATAATTAGAATGATCATTCTAATATACATTATTTATTACTATGGAGGACTAGTATGAATAAATTATTTGATCAATATCAACTAAAAGGATTGAATTTGAAGAATAGACTAGTAATGGCTCCAATGACTAGAAGTCGCGCTACGGAGAATGGGGTACCTGGAGAATTAACTCCAAAATATTATTCACAACGTGCTTCCATGGGATTATTGATTAGTGAAGGTGTATTTCCTTCTCCAGAAGGGCAAGGGTATATAAATACTCCTGGAATTAGCACAAAAGAACAAGTCGATGGATGGAAAAAGGTAATAGATGCTGTTCACGATGCAAATGGACGAATTTTTCTTCAGTTAATGCATGTTGGAAGGATATCTCATCCTGATAATTTACCAACTCATTATCAAGCAGTAGCACCTTCTGCAATTGCACCAGGTGAAGATATCTTTACTGCTACAGGGAAGCAAGAGGTACCAGAGCCAAGGGAGTTAACAGAAATAGAAATTATGGAAACAATCAATGCCTTTAGAAAAGCTGCATTAAATGCTATCGAAGCTGGTGCGGATGGAGTTGAAATTCACGGAGCTAATGGATATTTGATTCACCAATTCTTGGGTGAAAATTCCAATGCGCGTTCAGATGAATTTGGTGGAGCCATAAAAAAACGTGCCAGATTCGCAATAGAAGTAGCAAAAGCAGTAGTTGATGAGATTGGTGCTGATAAAACAGGATTTAGAATTTCGCCAATGAATCTTCTTTGTGGAGTAAACGAAGGACAACAAGGAGAAGAATTATATCGATATTTAGTAGGGGAGTTAAATAAACTAAATTTAGCTTACCTACATATTATGCACGTTGATAGAGAGCATTTATTAAAAGACATTAGAGGAATATGGGAAAATACTTTAATTGTTAATAGACCATCAAGACCAGTAGATCAAATTAGTTTGGACATTGATAATGGTTTAGCTGATTTATCCTCAGTAGGGGTGTTAGCATTAGTTAATCCTGATTTAGTAGAAAAACTAAAAAAGAATATGCCATTAAATGATCCCAATCCACAAACATTTTATATCAATAAGGGTGAAGAAGGTTACACAGACTATCCTACAATGAATGAAATAATGAAATAATAAAAATTGAAACCATCAATGTTAGAGTTGGTGGTTTCTTTTTAAAAAGGAGATGAAGAGTATGAAAGCTGCTCAAATACAAAAATACTCAAAAAAAATTGAAGCACAGGTCGTTGATATTCCTATACCGAGCATTAAAGATAACGAAGTATTAGTAAAGGTAAAAGTTGCTGCCATAAATCCACTTGAGATATTAAATATTACAGGAAGCGTAAAACTAATTCAAGATTATGAAATGCCTCTTACATTAGGAAATGAACTAACTGGAATAGTTGAAAAAGTTGGTGAAAATGTACATGAATTTAAGGTAGGAGATTCTATTTATACGAGACTCCCTATCGAGAAGATTGGAGCATTTGCAGAGTATGTTGCAGTTGATGCAGCAGCCATTTGGTATTTGCCGAAAAATTTAGATTATGTCACCGGAGCTGCTGCACCTCTAACTGGTTTGACGGCATTTCAAGGATTAACAGAAGAGTTAGAAGCAAAAAAAGAGCAAACAGTGTTCATTCCAGGAGGATCCGGAAGCTTTGGCCAAATGGCTGTTCCAATTGCTAAAGAAATGGGATTGAAGGTCATTGTTTCTGGGAGTCCTTCTGCTAAAGAAAGGACGTTGAATGCTGGCGCGGATCAATATATCGATTACACGAAGGAAAATTATTGGGAAATACTAGACAAAGTTGATTTTGTTATTGATACACTCGGTGCAGATGAATTTGACAGAGAATTGTCCATTATCAAATCAGGTGGTCGCTTACTAAGTCTTCGTACAGGACCAAATAAGCAGTTTGCAATAGATCGAGGTTTTCCCAAATGGAAACAAATCCTTTTTGGACTAGTTGGTGCTAAATTTGATAGGAAAGCAAAAAAACAGGCTGTTCAATATCGCTTTCTTTTCGTAAGAGCTGATGGAAAGCAGTTAGAAGAAATTACGAACATTATTGAAGAAAACAATATTGTTCCAGCTATCGATCCTACTAATTTTACGATTTATAACATTAACGAAGCACTAAACTTAGTTGCAAACGGTCATCCAAAAGGAAAAGTGGTTATTAAATTTTGAAGGTAAGTAGGAGGAGTAGCAATGTCGATTTATTCTAAGGAAAGAAAATATCTCTATAACTCCTATCAATATAGTTCGACAATTACATCGTTTAAAAACAATGAATATAATCTTAATTTTTGTTTCCCTCATAGCATTTATTTTCGATTTTATTAAATGGTATCCTTCATTTCCCTTAGGGGGATTACAAATTTCATTTTTTATTTATCTCTTTGCACTTTTGGAGTATATCAACTACTTTTATATTCAACTCTCATACGAGAACATTTCTGATATAAAATATTTGCTGAAAAGCAAAAAACTAAAACAGTCGTGTATGAATAAGGATTTTAAACGAACTTTATAACACCTGTTGAGTAAGGATTACCTATAACGTTTTTTATGTTAACTAGAAAGCATTTAAATATTATCTAGAATAGGCATGTTAGAGATGATATTTTATTTCATCTTTATTACTTCCTTATTTCGTTTGAAAGACTAAAAGTCTATTTGTATAAAAAAGAGGAAAACA
>Ga0268252_1001494_pt1 | contig 13095 bp, 9 predicted proteins | sample AgamicMgSfrz_FD_200244 | JGI IMG/M metagenome (GOLD analysis project Ga0268252, IMG submission 200244) | Agave microbial communities from Guanajuato, Mexico - Mg.Sf.rz (v2) (version 3) | ecosystem: Host-associated > Plants > Phyllosphere > Phylloplane/Leaf | place: Guanajuato, Mexico | collected... | reverse complement strand
TCACCAAAATTAACATGTTTTGCTTTATTCATAAGATAAGGAATAACTTTCGCATGGATAGGAGTAGTTGCAAACCATAAAAACTGAATATCTACTGCAATATGAGAAGCAATTAAAATTAATAACTTGCCATTTTGAAATTGTAAAGCTGGGATACGGCTGTAGAACCTAAAACTAAATTCTCCTAATAGCAAAGAGAAGAACATTAAAAATAGTGGTACATATGTAATTTCTATAGGATAAGACGGTGGTTCAAATGCATAGTAGAGTAACTGTATGTAGTTTGCTACACCAAATCCAAATGAAAGGATAAATCCGCTAATTAAGGCGATTGTAGTGTATAATGGTAATCTTTGCTTAGATGTCTCCATAAAGGTTCACCTACTTTTTACAGACATAGTTGAGCTTTATGGTGTAATGTAAAACGATTATGAAGTTCTGGCTTGAATTGTTCCTTTGATTTTTTTAGAAAGAACTTCGCTGCATCTTCAGTTTGTTTTAAATATAAGTCAATACTATCTCCTTCACACAATTGGTTATATTCTTCTTGAGAAAGTACTGCAATATTTATCTCTAGTTTGTTATTCGCCGCAGTTTCAATTATTACATCGTACCAATAATAATTAGGTTTCCCTGGAATTTTGATATCTTGTAGGGAAACGCAAAATTTAGCTCCCCCTTCTGTAATATGTTTAAGGACTAGTTCTGGAGTTTTAAATGCTTCTCTTGCTGAGAGCACTCCCCCAGTAGTTGTTGCAAATTGTAAGTTCATTGTCATTTTCCACTTCCACCTTTCTCCATACAAAAAAAGGCAAGCGACACCCACTGTAAAAACAGCGTGTGTCGCTTGCCTTAATTTCATATGTTCTGATTTGATTGTAGTTTTGAGTGTTTAGTTCAAACGTTATTCTATCACCTTAAATAATAAAAATCAATAAAGTTATATAAAAATATATAAAAAATAAACGATTAATATAATTCTACAAGTTTACGTCTTTTCGGATTAACGTTATTTGCAGCATGTACCATGATCTGTTCATCGGTTGCTATATTTGTATTTTGAATGGATAGAAGTAGTACATTATCATAAGTGTCCATCAGTAGAATATCTCTAGGATTTTCACGTTTAGGATAGATAACTACAAGCGGAACGCCTTCATCTCCATCCCTTCTTGAAAACACGACATCATCTAATCTTGCAATCATTCGGTAATCATTTTCATTTCCAAAAATAAAAAAGAAATCTTGAATAGAAGCTTTATCTCTCTTGTATGTGCGTCGAAGGCCACCATCTATTGATTCTTTAAACGTTTGAATTTTTTCGACAAAAGTGTAACGCCAATTGACATCTCCTACTGTACGTTGAGATAAAGGAAAAAGAATATCTTGTTCCAAGTTTTGATTATCATTTGTTCCTAGAATGATATCTGAAATAACATCCCCAGCATCTTTCAATGAGCAAATGTGTACATTTAGATTTGGTATATTCATTAATAATTCATGATGCTTCCGCATAGAAAATAATAGATTTTTCATACGTATGTATGGCGGTTCTGCATCTTCAGCAAGGAACATTGATTTGTCGTACATAACAAAGACAACCGTTACATCCTCATTTGTTTTTTTTGCATATTCTATGTACTTCTCTACTTTTTCAACTAAGATAGAATTTGTCTCTTTGCACATGTCCATCTCAATATGGATATTTTTATCTTGGTATGAAATATGTTCATCAGGAATCAAGGCCAATTGGTTGTCCTCAATTTTTATATTTTTTTTCTGGTAAAAAGAACGAATATCCAATTCATATAATACTTCATTGGTTTGTGTCTTCTTTGTAGTCGCTAAAAGAGTACGGATCATGACTTCACGTGAACACATAGTGTGAAGAGAAGTTGTTCTTGAGTACCGTCTTTTTGAACTTTTTTTGGGAATTCTTCCTATTTCCAATAAGAATTCAATTGTCTTTTCTTTTAAGGAAAATAAAGCGCGTTTCGTAATACTATCAGCCCTTTTATCTATTCTTTTAGTTAACATAGCTCCATATTGTGAGTACCGGTCAAGCTTTGTAAATATGCTAGCTTCAGAACATTCTCTTCCCTCAAATGCACTATATAACTGCGTGATTTGCCTTGTTGTAAGTGCTCTTTTGTAATATAAAACTGTAAAGACAAATATGTCAGCTTCTTTTAAGTGAAAATGTTTTTGGGTACCTGATCTTCTATATTTATACACTTTTTCGGACAATGCATACACCTCTTATATTGAATTAAACTAAATTAAATACTTATTATTTTTAATATACTATTACATTGATGTGGTGGTTGTAAAACCTGAAAAAATAAATAAGACATTTTAATTTTTAGAGGTACTTCATTTTGTACGTTGAAGTTGAGATGAAAACTACTCTTATAAATCTCTTATAAATTATTGATTTATAAGGCTCTATTAAATCGTTTGTTTTGTTAGGACGAGCTACTACTAGATACCTAACAATAGTTATAATGAAATTCTATTTATAAAATAATGTTATGACGTCCTAACATTTATTAGATAGCCAAACTACTATTTTAATTGATTAAAATTATTCAAGATTTATAAAAAGGTTTATTGATAATAAAGAATAATTTTTTCTATCCTTAATTCGAAATTCAACTTTTTATTAGTGATGAAACGCTCTTTTCAACTTCTACTATTTGCTCAATGTAAAATTCCAACTTTTTCTTTTATGTTTTTTTCTTGTATAGAATCATAAATTCACTTAGACAAATAATATTAATTGTTTATACCAAATCATAAATAAGTTAACAATATGTCTATAGATACTTAACATATTGGTTTTAGTCAATTGAATTACCTTCACTTTTTCTTCGTTAAACAAGGAGTTATCTTAACTGAAATAATAAAATTGAACAGTTGTTAATTTTATGTGAGGTTGTAATTGCTATCATCATTCCTCCTGCATTACAAAAAAATTTATTATAATGTAAGTATCACTTTGATGTTAATAAGATGAGATTTCACTTTTAATAATCTAGTTTGAACAAATGTTTCTTTTTTATAATAGAGATGTGATTGTTAGCCTACTACTTTTAGAATGTCAAAGTTGATTTATCCTAGTACTCCCTTTTTAATATGTTGAATATTGAGGGTATTGATGCTGTTCATATGAAATTAACAACCTCTTCTACTGGCTTTTGAGGAATGAATGAAATTGACAAGGAATTGAATTCAAATGAGGAAAAGAGGATAATTTTTCTTATAACATATATAATAATGTGAACTAACAAGTACTAAGTGAAGAACAGTACATTAACATAACATTAACAATGAGCGGTCTTATAAGTGATAAATCCCGTTAAAACAGCTAGGTAACAAAGAAAAACTTAGTGTGAATTGCTATAAGAATGTCTTGAAATCTCCCTAGTAATATAAATACACTCGAACAATATTTATTGTTGGAATATTAAAAAAAGTTTAGTTGAATTATATAAGCTTTACAAATACAGTTTACATACAAGTTTTATATAAGGGTCTTATATAAAACTTGTATGTAAACTAGATAATTTATTTTTTGATTTAACTACGATATAAAAGCATTGTTTTATACATTTTATATGTAAAGCTTATATATAAGGTGTATAAGTTTTTCTGGAATTTTTATGCTAAAAAAATTGGTGGTTTTTTATCTGTTTTTTAGAATTTTGATTTGGTTTTTTTAATAATCTTTTTTGAAATGTCAATCACATGAAATTTAAGATTGATATAACATGTATACGCATTATATATAAGGCGTATACATAAACCCTTATAAAATATATATTAATTCTATTTTTAATTTTATAAGTCTTATATACAAGTCCTGTATATAAGTTTTATTTATAATGACTTGATATACGACGTGTAATGATGTACTATGTTTCTAGGAATAATTAACCAGTGTTTTAAGGGGGGGACGACTTGAACGAAGTTTTAAGTGAAAAATATCAAACAATCAAGTTTGCAGATGAAGTAGTAAACATGTTTGCTGATATACTTGAACAAGATGAGATACTCTATAGTGTATTTCTATACATAGGAAACATAGTAAATAAACAATTTCAAGAGACGAAGTACATGAGGGGCATATCTATTAATGAAATAGTGGAAAATGTAGTTATTGATAGGAGAGTAAAGAAAAAAAAGGGGAAATCCTATTCTTTAGAGGTTGAACGTACGAATATATCTAGACGTTCAGCTGAAATAAGTGTGAGTACACTATCATCAATGTCTTTAATCTATGAAAAAACCATGCACCCATATAAATTTTTGATCTCAACTTATAGAGGGCAACAAGTACTGATTGAGTTAGGGAAAAGAAAAAAGATAAATAAGGAGAGATAAAATAATGGCAAAAAACTTCTTGAAGAATGAAGTGGCAGTTAAAATGACGATGGTCGGTTTTGGTCAAGCTGGTACTAGAATGGTAGATAAATTTGCGGAATATACACATACAGATGGTACAGCAGTATATAATTGCTTAGCACTAAACAGTAATGATGGAGATCTAGCTGAATTAAAAAATGTACCCAAAAGTAATCAAGTTTCACTGAAATTAGGTGGTTTAGGTAAGAATCCTGAGCGTGCAGTAAAAGTCCTTGATTCAAATGAGGAAGCAAAAGAAAAGCTAAAAGAATTTATTACTGAACGAGTAAGACCTTCGGATGAACTTGTTTTATTTTTTGCAGGTTTAGGTGGAGGAACTGGAACTTCTACAATCATTAAGGCTATTGAAGAATTTTCGGCTTTTCATAACAAGCCAGTAATCAGACAAGAATTACAAAAAGTTGCGCAGCTATATCCAATGTCTGAAATCAAGGCGAATCAAGCGAAGTTTGCGAGAATAGCCTTTGAAAATGCTATTGAGCGCAAAGACTTTATTAAAATGGGGATTGTTGTAACTCTTCCCGTCCGAGCAGATGGGCCTGATGTATTACGACAAGTAAATAAATTTTCACAGGAAATTTGGAAATTAGCAAATGATAAATCAAAAGGTGTAGCATTTGTTGTGTTTGCTGATAACCAGCATTTTTACGATGAATTTAAGGAATTGAATGAAAATGAGAAAAAAGGTATCGCTAATTCACGAGATTATGCAAATCAACGTATTAGTGAAATTATTCATGAGTTAAATACCGCTGCTAATGGATCTGGTACATCTGTAATACTGGATTCTCAAGATTTTAAACGTATTTTACTTGAGAAAACGGGCTGTTTAGTAATTAATAAGGTTTCACGTAATATGAATCAAATAGAAAATAGCCATGCAATTATAGAAATGTTCCAAGAATCATTAAGAGGAAGCTCTTTCCATCCCCCGATTGATTTGATGAAGAAGAACGATGATGGTTCTGTTGAAGCATCAAAAGTACATCATTTTGGTATGCTTGCTATCCTAGATGAGCAAAAGAATATTAATGATTCCTTTATGGATGACGCTAAGGTAGAAGTTTCAAATAATTTACCTATAAATGGTACAGTTTTTAATGGATATTTGGTAAGTAAGAATGATTTCTTAGGAACTGTATATACCTTCTATAAAACCGATGCATTACCATCGAGATTATCTAAAGGTTTAGTTGAAGAATTTAATGAATTTAAAGAAAGACAAAGCCAAATTCAGTATAAAAAGTCTCAAATTAGTACGATTGAAAGTATAGATGAGGATGAGGATTTAGGTTTTGCATTTGGAGATTTTATTGATATGGGTAGTGACGAAGAAAATAATAATGCTGGAGCAAATGAAGATGAAGATCTAGCAGATTTTCTAGATCCAGATAAGATGTTTGGTACTACAAAATAATAAAAAAGTCTGGACTAAGTTCCAGACTTTTTTATTATTCCACTGAATCCATAAGAGATTTTATATACTCAATAATATTATCTTGTATGTACTGCTCTATGAAGAGTTGTTTTTTACTCAAGTCTTCCTCTTTTTTAAACCAGCCTGCTTTTCTAGTGCGCTCTTCCTCAGGTTTGTTATTCCATAAGCTCTCTGCTTGTTTTCTTAATTCCTGACGTGCCCTATGCTCAATAATAAAATTATCAAGCCTATCTTGGCGTTGACGCAATTTTAGCGTTTCTACATCTTCTGGTTGTGGTAACTGCTTTAATATACTTTCTACCCTCTCTTCATAATGAGATTCAATATGTTTTATTTTTTCTTCTAACTGTTTAGTTACCATTTTTTCAATAATTTCAGCAGTAGCTTGAAGGTTTAATTCAGTGGATACCTCATTTGTTTGATGTTCTGGTGAAACTGGTCTTAAATCAAATTGGTGTGGTAAAAGGTCAATAATTGCATCTAGAGACCATTTCTCATCCCTTTTCTGCTTTATAAATAGAGCAATTTCAAGATCTAAAGCATTATAGAGTTTTTCATTTGTATTTTGAGTTCTTAAAGTTTCATGAAGTCCCTTTTCTTCTAGGATATTGAACCAATTATAAACTGTATTATGATGACGTCCTACTAGTTTTGAGAATTCTGTTATTCGCCATGCTTTTTCGAAAACATTATCATCTAATATATCATCATCGTTAATTTGATGGTCTTGTTTTTCATTTTTTTGCTCAATCATTGTAACTACCTCCTCAAAAATCAACTCATAAATAACTAATTATAATTAACATGTGAGCTGAGATTAACATGTTAGCTAGTATTTCGATAATATTTGTAAAAATCCCTACCAATCCAGTGAATTACATGAAATATAGAATTAACATGTAAACATATACTTGTTAACAAAACATTGACGTTTAGCATAGAATTCGGTGAATCAGTAACTTTATTACCAATTTGAAATATATAATTGGTAATGTTTTGTTAATGGGAATATATATATTATTGTAGTAGCGCTACTGATAGTTGCTATGAGATTAACAAATTAGGCTACTTAATATTAATGATAAGGAAATAAAGCTATTTTGTAAATAAGTTATAAGGATATAATCCGGTTATATAACGGAAAATACACAAAGTAACGCTCAAAATCTAATTATCACGTATAAAAGCTAGTAAAAAGTAAATAATATTAATGTAGAGTTAGTATTGTTCAATAAACAAAACGGTATTTAAGGATATAGGAGTACAATCATAATGCTTCGAAGAGGTTCGTCCTACTCCCTATTTACTTGCTACATACAAGTTAGGATCTACTTATGTATATTAATTTAGTATAGAATGTACAATTTAAGTTGTATATTGCATGTCATGATAGAAATTTATGTAGTCAGTATCAACAAAATGATCTTTATCAGTATTAAAGAACAGATTGAGCCTGTGAGTTGACATTAACATGAAACATGACATTGACATGAAATCAATACTACAACCACCTACTAACAACATACGAACACCTATTGTTAATGTTTTGTTAACTATAATAGATATAGATCAACCCTTTGTATACATGCTGATCTAAAAAGATTACCTTTTAACATGAAATGTGAACCATAAACGAAGGATTTTATAGATAATTTTGAGGAAGTTTTTAAGATACTAAGGTTCGACTTAGAATACTAGAATAATCCAAGTGATGTATTTTGTAGATATCCGATTTCTAGTATATGTTTACATATATTAATAAGATCATAAACAAGACAATGAGATTGATATGTTAACGAAAATTAGATAAGCATACTTCGAATATCCATAAAGATAACATTGACATAAAATGAGGTATTGCTATGAGATTAATACGACATTAACAAAAAAACACCCAAACAAAGGATAAATCATCCTAATTGTTAATGTCATGTTGATCAGAAATAGAAAACTGCCATTTACATTTAGAGATACTAGTTATTCTAATGGGTGTTTATGACTTAAATACCCATTAGAAAGTTAATAAAAGTAATTAGTAATAAAATATAGCATGCGCTGGTTTGTTAGTTATTACATTCCAGTAACTAATGATAATAAATGTAGATCTACTAATTGGTTTTACGTTAATTTATATCTGAGTATCATCGGATTGATATAACACATAAAATATCAATATGAAATTAACATCTGTACATTTTTATTTCCTTTCATATCAATGTCAATTGATATGTTAATTTCATTCGAGGGTATTAGTGTTGGTTAATTGTTTATATGACATTAACAAATTTGGGTTGTGTACTTCAAATTGTGTTAAAAATTAAATGGAGATAGACTTTCTTTGAAACCTTCTTGATCAAGGAGGTTTATAAAAAGAACGGTGTAGCATATTGGGAGTTTTGGTTATAAATAGCAGTTGTAATACTTAGGTATACGACTTATTTATTTGGGCATACTATAAGTATGAGTTCTTTTCTATGATAAAAAAAGTGCAGCTAATATCTTTACAATCTATAATTATAGATTGTAGTTTTTATAGTATTTGAGTAGAAGAAATGATTTTGTGTATCATTCCAATATAAGTATATACTAACTAAAAGTCATTTTAATTGTTACAAGAAAAATATGTTATGGATGTATATTCATTATTAGCGTGCTTTTTGTCTAATAACTAAAATAGGAACTTAAAAGCAATTTTATAATTTTTGTTTGCGAAATATGTAATTAATAAATTGGCTTAGGTATGAACTGGATGGTTAGTTTAACTTGTATTCATCTCTCAATATGAAATTTCATGTCAATGTCAGTTGATATGTTAATATCAACCGAACGAGTTTGTGTCGCTTTATTGTTTACATAACATTAATATGCTTTAGTCGTTTGCTGTTAGTTATGCTATGAGTAATATAAAGATTGTTTTATATTTAAAGTTCTCTAAGGTAAGGAATATATTAAATGAATGTTTTTTACTTTTGAAATTTAGTTGTAAATAAAAAAATCGAAATTTTGTTATGAAAATCCTATACTTAGATATACTAATAGTATTACCTGAATTAGGTTATTAAATGACATATGCAAAAAAGAAAAGGTTAATCAATTAGAAGCATTATTTTTGTGAGTTTATTTAATAATTGCGAAGTAGTATTGACATTTAGATATTATATAGATAATCTTATACATAAGTTTTATTGTTTAAAATTAATATACAAATCGAGAGATATTTAATTCTTGCTAAACGGACACACCGAGGGCATATACCTGCCATTGGTGTGTCTTTTTTTATTTAATAACTAGAAAATGATAAGGAGAGTATTAAAGAATGAATGAAATTATTAGTGAAAGTAAAAGAAGATTTGATAAATATTGTAAAGATAATCAAGTTTTTGAGGAGAGAATTAATTCTCTTATTAACTACTATTTTTTACTGCTTGCTGATCGTGTAAACATTTTACAAGATAGAGAATTTAATAACGAGGTCGAAGAGAAGCAATTTAAAAGCAATCTCAAAAGATTTGAAACATTATTCCCAGCTGCTGCTAAGAATGCATTTCTAAAAGGATATCAGCTTGGTTTAGAGTTTTTCAAACATCCAGAGACAGTGATTCCGGATTCTCTATTTATAAATCCTAATTTTGTACAAGATATTCCTTTTGCAATTGTAAATGCAGCGGAATTTAGCATTTATGAATTAGTTCGAACGGATGAAACACAAGAATTTAGTGTATTTGCTGTTCGAACGTATGAAGGCATTAAACCCATAATGGAACAAGTATTTTGTGAAATTGCATTGTTTGGTGCGGAAATTTCGCTTGAGCATGAACGTGAGGAAAGAGGACTGAAAGTAGTTGAAGGAAAAACAACTACTTTTACAAATGTTCCAGTAGATCGTTTATTTACAATTACTCCATCTGTAGCTGCTAATGTTGTGCATGCGGATGGCCGCTGTGAAATCTGGAGTCTAAACTGGAATACAAAATTAACTTTAGATAATCCTTTTATTGAATTAGCACAAGTAACCATTGTTTACAAAGACAAGACAGAAATACAAAAAAATCTTCAGGATGGATTTATATATGAACAGAGTTTATTTAGTGCGATGCCGTTAGAAGAAATAGAGGATCGTTTAGAGGTTAGAGTCAAATATAACCTTATTGATAATATGCCATGTAATTTGGATGGATTTGAAATAGAATCGCTTCTCACCGAACTATTAACAAAAATACAAAACGCAACAAAAGTGCCTTTTGAAAACATGCTATTACTTTAAAGTGATTTTCTATCAAAGAGGAGTTTTTTATAATGAAAAAGATTGTATTAGCTATTAGTGATACTGTGTATACGGCATATTTACGTGAGGATTTTGTTGGTGCAGGATTTGAAGTAGCTGATAGTGATGTTATGCACATAAAGTATTTAGATGAAATTCTAGATACGGAGCAACCTGATATTCTATGTATTAATGACAAACGATTAAATATTGATGCGGGACACGAAGATAAGCGAGAATTAATTATTTTACAGAAGTTAAGAGACATTCGCTTTCAGCGGGATATTCGCATTGTAGTATTTACAGAGCGTGAAAATAATGATGAATTTTTAGCGAAGCTGATTTATCTAGGTATCTATGACATTTTTAACTCTCGTAAAATTGATATTGATAATAAAGTCATCCCGCAGCTGCTACAGGAATCGGATATTAAAAATGTGGTGGAAATTGTAGGAGCAAGTCAAGCACCGCAACATACGAAATTGCCTGAAGTGCCTTTTGATGAGGAAGAAGCGAAAGTATCAAGTGAATTAGAGGAAGGTAACAACAGTGAATCACACTCTAATTTAAAATTATTTAAAAACAAACAAAAGCGTAAGTCTATTCAGGAAGAAACGCCAAGAGCGCCAATTATAAAAAAACAGTATAAATTGGCTTTTGAGCCAGTATATGAGAAACAAATTGGTATTGCTATTCCAAGAAGAACAATTGTTGTGGCCAACATGAATAGGAGAAGTGGTGCCACTTTTGTTTCACATCTTTTAGCCGCTTACTTAAATGAACTACAGATTGATGTGAATTATATAGAGAATCTATATGATGATGGTTATACGTATCCGTTATTAAAGGGATATACAGAAGCGCCAGAAAACTATCGTAGTGAATTTATGTTGCAGCGATATAAAGAGATGCTACAGAAGGAATCTGATATATTATTAATTCCAAAATGGAAGCAAGGAAGAATAAATTATATTGTAAAGAATCCTATAGTTGACCAAGAGCTTCAAAACGAAACAGAGCAGGACTTCGACCATTTTATTAAGGTTTTATTGGCCAACCAAGAAGCACCTATATCTATTATTGATGCAGGGAGCGATTGGGATAAAGATTTATACCATGAGATATGTGAAATGGCGGATTACATATTCTTTGTAGCGGAACCAGATCTGCATCAATTGCTAAAGATAGCGCATCCTCTTACACAAAAAGAGAGAAAGCTCGTTTCTTACTTAGCTTTAGAGAAAGTGAGGATCATTGGGAATAAGTTTTCTCCTGCACTTTTAAAGCATGAAATAGTAGAAGAATGCTTTGGAGATAAGGTATTAACTGCTTTACCACCATATGAAATAGAAGATGTGTTCGAGTCACAATTGAATAGTAATACGTTACTATCAAGTCGTAACTATTATAAAGAGTTAGAAGAAATAATGAAGGAAATAGCAGAGTTATTGCTACCAAATCAATTGTTAAATTCCAAAAAAAGTTCCATTTTAAGTGGATTTCGATTTCGAAAGTCTGAAAGTTAAGGAGGCTGAAGAGGAATGCAAAAGTTTATTGTTGCAGCAAGTATGTTGCTGTTATTTGTAGGTTGTCTATTCTTTGTAACTGATATGGTGATTGGAGATACAACACATACTGATAATAAATCGTCTTTAGAAAGGGGAGGCGAGATAGCTGTGGCTAAGTCTGTAAAAGTAGGTACTCTGCGTGCAGAAGAAGAAATAGCTATTGATCCAGAAAAAGCGAAACAAGAGTTTGAAAAGGCGTATAACGGTAATGCGGATTTTAAAGATCCCGCTTCAAAACGTAACTTCACTGTACATGATGTACAGGAAAAACCAGCAATGATTGCTGTCGAAGGTGATGCAGAAGCTGCTAGTTATTTTAAGCAATTTGATGAAAAAAAAGAAACGATAAAGAGTAAAGCGAGAAGTATTATTATTTATGATGCGAATGGAAAAGAAAAACAATTAGGTGGAAACGTAAAATAAAGAAAAAGAGTAGGTGCATTAAAAATGCAAAATACAGTAACTACGGCTCTATTCCTTACCTTTTCTTTATTATTAATTAGCCTTTTACCCGAAGGCGTTTTGTATGGAATACAGTTAGTGAAAGCACATAACTTTGCTGCTGATATAGTAGAAATCGCAGAAAATAAGGGTGGATTTCAATATGATTACAATGGAAAAAGGGTGGATTTAGTCCCTGGGATAGAGAAAAGAATGAAAGAAGAAAAGATGGATGGATGGAAGTATGAGTATACAAAGGGACGCATCGATCATAATCAATCCCTTTCTTTTAAGGTGAAAGCAGAACACCATTTCTTCATATTTAAGCTGATTGGTGTAGATGGCATAAAAGCTCCGATATGGGCGAGTAAAGAGGGATTGGGACAAGTATATTTTAAGTAATGAAAATTCTAAGATTTGTACTATAAAAGACTATGCTGAAAAGTATAGTTTTTTTGTCAGAAAAATATACCTATATAGAACAGAAGTTATAAAAAATGTTAATTAATTAATTTATATGTTAAATTATCTGGATTTTATGTTTAAATTAGGTACAATAAAAGAATCTATGAAAAACTAATATATTTGGAGGAACAAACAATGGCTAACAAATTTTTAAAAACAGCAACAGCACTAACAATAATGGGTACATCATTACTAGGAGCAGGAGCATTTACTGCTAAGGCTGATAACACAGACTCATTAAAATTCAATGATGTTCCAGCAAATCACTGGTCTACAAAAGCAATTTATGATTTAACAAATCGTAAAGTAGTGCAAGGGTACGGAAATAATATCTTTGGCTTTGGTGATAATGTAACTCGTGGGCAAGTTGCTCGTATGATTTATATGTACGTAAAACCAGCAGATGCAGATGCTAGCTTCAAAAATCCTTTTACTGATATTAAAGGACATTTGTTTGAAAAAGAAATCTTAGCACTTGCTAAAGCAGGACTTGT
>Ga0268252_1001492_pt1 | contig 13108 bp, 14 predicted proteins | sample AgamicMgSfrz_FD_200244 | JGI IMG/M metagenome (GOLD analysis project Ga0268252, IMG submission 200244) | Agave microbial communities from Guanajuato, Mexico - Mg.Sf.rz (v2) (version 3) | ecosystem: Host-associated > Plants > Phyllosphere > Phylloplane/Leaf | place: Guanajuato, Mexico | collected... | reverse complement strand
GCCTAGTAGGTGCCACTGTTCAGGTCAAAATGGCAAGTAATAAAGGTGTTGTGGTTGAAAAACAAGCTACTATATCAGATGGATATACGGTTACATTTTCACTGGGGCAAGACGATATTACGGGTTCCGGAAATATGATGATTGAATTTATTGTTACGTATTCAGGTGGAACTCAAGAAAAATTCCCTTCTGATGACTGGCAGCGAATACGTATTACCCCGACATTAGAAGATGTCGAAAAATATGGTGTAGGTTATATTACGTTTGAAAAGTTAACTGGAGAATTTCAAAATCAATTTGATGAATTTAAAGGGGATGTAGACGAACAAATAGATTCCCAAAAACAACGCGTAGATAATCTCATCAGCTCTACTCCTCAACCAAGTGAAATTGTAGACGCCCGTCTTGATGAAAGTGGTAAACTTTTCGTAAATGTAAAAGCTCACTTAGATGACAAAGGGACTAAAATAAAAACTCTAACTAAAAAAACAGATTATAAGTTTGTAGATTCAACGGGGGATGGAGTAGTTGATGATGCTCCTTTTATCCAATCCATAGTTGATACTGCAGGGATGAATCAGAAAGTTTATTTTCCTAAACCTCAAGTTGCTTATAGAATTCAAACTCCTATAAATGTGAAGCAGGGGCAGATATTAGAATTTTCTAAGAACACAAAAGTATATGATTATACAAACGACTATTGTTTTAAAGTAATAGGTGGACCAAATTTCGCAGTTGATGCAAAAACACATATCACCATAAAAAATGCTGAGATTATTGGTTCTGCTACATCGTTAGGTGCAATAAAACTAGTCAATGTATACATTATTGATTTAGAAAATATAAAGGTAACTAGTTATTCAAATGTAGGGGCTAAGGCTATTTATATCGAGGACTTTTTTCAGGTTAATTTAAAAACGGTACAAATTAATTCCGTACCAAACGGACATGGTCTTTTTGTTAATGCGGTTACTGGAAATAGTGGTCAATTAAATAAATATAATACTATTATTCAACGTTGCCGCATTGGCGAAGAGGTAATTGGTACAGGGAATATTTTAGATGGTGTAAACATGTTAGGTGGAGCCATAGGTAATAACTATGAAAAAGGGCTGAAGATAGGTAAAAACGTTTATAATGTTCTTTTCCTTGGTTCTCATATTGAAAATCATGACATTGTCACTTATTCAGGAGATACAGCTATTGACATGGTTCTTAGCGATGGTACAGTTGCAGAGGGGATTACGTTTTTAAATTGTTTGTTTGAAAATAATAAATATGCGATTAAATCAAATAACACAAAACGTGTATCGTTAATCGGGTGTCAATTTAACGGGAACAATATTAGTGGAGCTATTGCTATAACACAAGGAGTTGGTGATGCTCGATGGTTCTTCGCACCTAATTTCTTTGAAGGAAACGTAACAGACGTTGCATCGGCTGGAACGGATCATGTAGATTTAGGTAAAATAGCAATAAATTCAGTAGGTGCCTTTTTTCCCCAAAGAGCGGGAGCGGGTCTTTATGCTGGAAATGTATTCCCTGAAGGTGCTGTATTAGCCAATCAAGGTAGTATGTATCAACGAACAAATGGTGCTGAAGGTTCAACAGTTTATTATAAAATAAGTGGGACAGGTAATACGGGCTGGAAAGCTGTACAAGTTGTTAGTGCAGGCACAACATCGCAGCGCCCAACAACTGTCCCTGCTGGCTTTATGTATTCTGATTTGACATTAAATAAGCCTATTTGGTGGATGAATAATCAGTGGAGAGATGCAACAGGAGCTATTGTATAAATAAAAGTGGGGTATGATTATGGAGATATTATTTTATGTTGTTTTTATGCTTACGTCATTTTTAGCTGGAGCTTTTTGGATGTTAAGTAAAGAAGAAAGAAAAAATAAGTAAAAGCTGTAACTTATATACTCTAAAGCACCTTCCTATTAAAAGACAGAAATGGTAAAATCAAAAAAACAAAATAATAATAGAAAGGTGTTTTTTTGTTTGTATGCATTAACTGAAAAAAAAATACCCTCAGTCTTATTAGTGATACTAATAGGAATAATTGTAGGGGGAGGCGTTGCAATTAACCCTATAGCAATATTAGGCATTCTTTTATTGCCTTGCTTAATGGCTTTAACTTATGTAAATCCTTATCAGGTATTTGTTGGTATACTTATTTACTTGCCGTTAGAGAGGTTCTTTTTAGCTTGGTTACCTGTAAATATTGATAATATATTGAGCGCGGGTCCTGAAGCTCTCTGTATATTTATCATTGTTTGCATGCTTGTAAAAAATAACTTTAAAATTCCTAAACTTAATATTGTAGACTATTGTTTGTGTTTGATAGTGACATGGGCAATTTTAACTTCAATTATTCACGAATCTAGTATGTTTGATGTAATTGCAGGGTTTAGGTTGTTCTTTAGAGGTCTATTAATTTATTGGATTATTCGATTAACTAGTTTAAAGTCAGAAGTACTATTTAAAGACTTTTCTAAAGTACTAGTTATAATGTCTATATGTCAAAGTATCCTAGGGATTTTACAAATTGTCGGTAAGAAAGTTACACCTTCATATTGGAATTCATTTGGTGCAAATGGTATTATGCAAAATTCACTTTTTGGTGTGCAAGGTACTTTTGGACGTTATGATCAATACGGAATGTTCCTTAGTTTTGCTGCAATAGTTCTATTGAGTAAATACATTTATCATCAGAAAGAGAAACTAACACTATTCGCTGTTGGTCTATCAGTAATCGGAATTTTTATTTCAACTTCACGACAAGCCTTGGTTCTTTTTATTATAGGTGCCTTAATCCTTTTCCTTCCCTCCCTAAAAAGAATCGCCAATTTAAAAATAACTTTTGTAATAACATATGTTGTCCTTTTTGTTTCTCTTCTTGCTTATTGGTTTATGCCTAGTTTAAATCTAGATGTAAATGGTCGTAATCCATTTGAACTTTTTAGTTCATTATTTGATCCAGAAACATATAATGCTCAACAAAATGTTAACTTTAGAATGTATTATCTTCTAAACGTTGGTCCTTGGTTGATGGAGAATCACTTTTGGGGAATGGGCTTAGGAACATTTGGTGCAATGTTCTCTTTGGATGAATATACACCTTTATACTATTCCCTAGGTCTAAAAGATAACTTTTTAAATTATATAGCGGATGTGAATTGGGTATCTGTAGTTGGACAACTAGGCGTACCGGGAGTGTTATTAATTTTAACCTCATGGGTTTCATTAGCTATTAGCTCATTTATTAAAGGTAATTTGTCACCTAAATATAAAGCAATTTTTTTAACAACCACTGCTATAACAGTATGCTTTACCTTATCAGGTCTTTTTGGTCCTAACTTTGAGATTAAAACAAATGCGATGTTCTTTTGGCTGCTTTTAGGTTTATTTTCAAAGATTGAAAAAAATAGTTTGAAGCAGAATTAAATTTATTAAAATCGCTCTGTAGATAAGGGAGGTTATAATGAAAAAAAATATTGTTATTATCGTTCTTAGTATAATGGTAACCGGCCTAACTGTTAGTCTTTTACTACATAACAATCAGCATAATACACCGTCAGTTAAGCTGAATAAGAATAATCTCTTATCTCCTTATAGTGATAATGAGCAAGAAGAACCTACTAAGTTAAATGAGTTATATATCGATGTAAAAAAACCTCCTTTTAATGCTAAAGGAGATGGAAAACAAGACGATACTAAGGCCATCCAGAGTGCTATAAATCATGCTTCTGAATTGGGTGGTGGATCTGTACTATTACCTTTATCCACATATAAAATAGCAAGTACTTTATATGTACCTGATAATATAGCATTAATTGGTTTAAGCCATGGTAAAAAAGGCAGTATCATCAAAAATGAAGGAAACGGATTTGCAATTCAAACAACTGGTGGACATAAAAGAATTAATGTTGAAAATGTGCGAATTGAGTTAAACGGGAATAATAATGGTATACATTTAGGTAATGTAAGCTCTAAGCTCACAAATGATTCAATTCCAGGAGAAATGGGACTTAGACACATAACTGTAGCAGGCATTGGTAAAGGTAAAATAGGTATTAAAATATCCAATGCCTCCCATGTCAACATGCTAGATGTACGAGCTGGATATGGTGCAGTAGATAATCCTGGTGGTCATGGTTTATTTATTTACGCAGATAAATATAATAGCGGCGTAATAGTAGCTTACGACTGTACGTTTGGAAGAGTAGATGCTTCAACGGTAGGTTTAGAGATAGATGGTAAAGTAAATCTCGATACATTTACTTTTAATGGATGTTACTTTGGTGGAGAGCTTCCAATTAGAATAGGTTTAAACACGTATGTACGAAATGTTAATTTTATCGGAACACATATTGAAGCTCGAGATACAAATAGAAAGTCCCCTCATACTAAAATGGTTGAATTGCATAATGTACTCGCTGGCAATTTTATTGGAGTTTCCCTTATAGGCTTTGGTGAAAGAAATAATAGAGGATTTGTATTTAAAGGTGACGTTGAAAAAGTCAATATTATGGGAATTGAAGCTAATGGAGTAATGGGTGCAATATATGCAAACGAGGGTGCCAAACTAACAGATGACTCGATTCTGCAAGAAGCAAGGTTAACAAGCCGTTCTCAAGCAGTACAATTTAAAGGATTTAATAAAATTGAAAAATAGAATGTTATTGTTAAGAGTTTAGAATATGGTTAACGTAAACTTTTTGTTAAAAACGTAAGAATTTTCTGTAAAAATAATTTAAAAGTATTATAATTTTTAAGGTTAATAGTAAAAAAGTTGGGGGTTCTGGAGTGAGGAAAAAATTAAACACTATACAATTTATAAGAGGCATAGCAATATTATTTGTTATGGCATTCCATGCAAATTACATGTTCAGTGAGCGCTACGATTTTAGTTTTTTTAACATTGGAAACTGGCATAGTAGATCAGGCGGGGTAGATTTATTCTTTGCTGTAAGTGGATTGATGATATATTATATTAATCAAAATAATTTTGGGTTAAAACAAAAAGCCGTCCTATTTCTAAAAAAAAGGATTATAAAGATAATTCCTTTATATTGGATGCTAACATTTGTAGGATTTGGTATATGCGTAGTTTTACCTCAATTGGGTGATCCGAAAGACGGTACAATCTCAAACACGTTATTATCAATGTTTTTTCTGCATCCTGACCCAACTGTAGGTGTAGCTTGGTCATTAAGACATATACTTTTCTTTTATATTATATTTGCAATTCTAATTTCGTTCCCAAATAAAATTATCAAAGGTATAATTTTCACTTGGCTTGCTGTTTCTTTATTATGTGTGGCTGGAATACTTCCTTTTGAAAAGCTAAGTTCATTTTTATTTAGTATCAACAATATTGAGATTTGGTCAGGAGCATTAGTAGGATATCTATCAAGTCGTATTAGAATCAAAAATGAGAAATTAGTTATTTTTATGGGTGTTATGTGTTATATGTTCATATGGGTGACTAACTCACTTGAGGTACTTAATATTCCTAACAAATTAATTTTCTTTTGTATAGGCTCTGTATTTATACTAACAGGGGTTATGAGCATTGATTTAAGAAGAGATGTGAAAATGCCTAGAATTTTAACTTATATAGGAGATGCATCTTATTCAATCTTTCTTTCTCATGTTCAGTGTATACTTTTCTTTATGTTAGTTTTTGACAAATTAAACATTATGCAATTAATAGGTAAAGATATAACATTAGTTTTAATAATGATACTGTCTCCAGCTATGGGTATTGTTCTACATGAAGTTATGGAAAAACCAATTGACTCATTTTTAAGAAAGAAATTAATAGTGAATAATAAACAACCGCGTAAACTAACAGCATAAAAAATTTTAATATAAAAAGAAATAAAGAAAAATGTAAGGGGGACTTATTTAGTCCTCTTTTTATTTATTATATTTTTTAAAAGCCAACTGATGAAGTATATGGTAGTATATGATGCTATTAGAAAACTACAGGGGATAATCTTTAATGTCAAAAAGTAATTTAATTAATATTTTATTTTTAGGTTCTATTCTATTTATTGTTAGGTTAACCATGTTTCCAGAAAGCTCTCTAGGTATTGGTGCAGGAAAATGTGGTATTAATCTCGTGCCATTTTATGCAATCCAAGATTTATTATTTCATCAATCATTTAGAGATTTTATAGTAAACAATGTGGGCAATATTTTTTTGTTTGTGCCTTTTGGTTTTTTACTATCCATGAAATTTAAAAACATAGATAGTTTACCCAAAGGATTCTTGATTGGGGGGATGTTTTCAATATCCATTGAGATAGTTCAATTGTTTATGCCTAATCGATGTACAGATATTGATGACATTATTTTGAATACACTAGGAACGGGCATAGGATACAGTGTGTTTAAAAAGATAAACACACTGTATAAACTAAGATAGGAATTTACATTTAGAGGACTGATTTCAGTCCTCTTTTTATTTTATAAAAGGGGTGAGGGAGATGTCACAAATGACGGAGGCTCAACCAATGGATACAACACAGAAAGAGATAGTCGAGATGAAAACTGATATTAAGTCGTTACAAAAAGAGGTGCAGGAACTAAAGCAGATAACTACGCGACATGATGGAAGGATTCAAGCTATTGAAAATATGCTAAACAGTATTAACGAAAATACAACTTGGCTTAAGCGTACCATTACCAATGCTATTATCGGAGCTGTTTGTACAGGTTTCATTGGCGGTGGGATAGCAATTGTTTTTACAGTATTCAAGGGAGGAAGTTAAAAATGAAAAAAGATGTATTCACTTTACTGGGTGGTTTCCTAACCGCCCTTTTATTTTTCTTTGGAACAATTGGTGTGAGCTTTGATTGGTTTACTACTGAAAGTATTAATGCTTTTGTGATTGTTGTTTCAGCCTTTGCAGCACTTGCAGTCAATGTGTATGCGGTGTGGAAGAACACACACGTTAATATGCGAATTAAGCAATGGTTACGCAAAAAAGAATCACAAAAGAAATAAGTCACTCTTCTTGAGTGGCTTTTTATTATAAAAGGGGGCAATTATAATGAAAAAGATTTATGAAGATGCAGGGCACGGTCTACCAAACGATCCAGGAGCAGTTGGAAATGGTTTGAAAGAATCAGAAGTAGTCTTGACGATTCAAGAATTGTTCAATGCTTACTTATTAGCGAACTATGAAGGGTTTGAGATCAAATCGACACGTACTGATAATAAAACATTCCTTCCTCTATCTGAACGAGCAAGACGTGCAAATCGCTGGAACGCTGATGTTTTTATTAGCTTCCACATTAATTCAGCAGCAAACGAAAAAGCTACAGGTTATGAAGATTTCATTTATAAACATGCTTCATTAGCTTCAGAGTCTCTACAAAACATAGTGCATGAGCAAGTTCTTCCTGTAATCTACAAACATAACGTTACAAATCGTGGGAAGAAAACAGCTAACTACGCAGTTCTACGTATGACAAATATGCCTGCTATCCTAACTGAAACGATGTTCATTTCCAATCCGAAAGATGCTCAGAACCTTAAAAGTATCGAGTTTCTAAAGGATTTTGCAAGTGCGTATGCAGAAGGAGTTGCGAAGTTTCTTGGTCTTAAAGCGAAAGACAGCACACACGTAGTCGTATCAAAGCCTGTAGAGGTTCCGAAAGAAGAAACTAAAGTACCAGTAGAAACACCTAAAAAAGAACAGCTACCGAAAGTAACGTCTTTAGGTGATAAATACTCTTTCCAAGTACAAGCATTAAAAGATATCGGCGTGTATAAATACGCGGATCTTTCGGAGAATCAAAGAACGTTGAAAAAGGATACGGTATTCAGCGTTTATGGATACACAGAGGGCGCGAAAGCATTTGCAGTACCTAGTGGGTTTGTTCAAGCGAAAGACGTTGTGCCACTCTTTGTAACAATCACAACAGGCGGTCTTTCGAAGGACATGGAAACGGAATTTCGTGCATTTTTGAAAAAGGAACAGATCGGTTCAGAATTGAACCTGTATGTTAAAGGCAATCCAAGTGCAACGATTGAAGTAGCTGGACTCGATCTTGTGAAAGTGAAGCAATTTCTTGATAAAAAAGATTGGTACTATAAGTAATAATTAAAGCCCCTGCTCTTCGGAGTGGGGGCTTTTTTATTTGTCTATAATGGTATTATAGATAAGAATGTGAGGTATCAATAATGGAAAAGTTAGAAGATAAGTACGCAAATATCGATTTAAATAAGATTTACGAATACAAAGATTTACCGGATAAAATTTCTGGACGTTGTGATTACTGCGATAGCGTAAAGTTTAAAAGTAGTGTAAAGGGCGGCAAGTTTCTACGTGAATGTACGAATTGTGGTATGAAGAAGAATATCTAAAAATCTTCTTTAACGGAAAAAACATTAAGCATATGCGAAGGTATTAATTTATCTTATAATGAAGTCATATACAAATTTTTGAAATATATAAAGAAAGAGTGAGGGGAAATATGGCTTTTAATTTTTTGGGTTCAGTTGCTAAAAAGATGATGCTAGATTTCGAGGATTCAAGGATTTTTAAGCACCATGGAGTTAAAGGAGCTGTAAGGGAAAACAGCCTTATTACTGAGTTTCTGAAAAAATATCTACCTAAGAAATATGATATAGGTAGTGGTGTAATTGTAAATGCAAATGGTACTCAAAGCAGACAACAAGATATTTTTATATATGATAGTTTTACATCACCTTTATTATATAACGACGAAGAAACTAGGTATGTTCCCGTCGAAAGTATTTATTGTACTATTGAGGTGAAATCTACATTAACTAAAGAAGAATTAGAAAAATCATTAAAAAATATTCAGAGTGTAAAATCTTTGGTTAACGATCCTCATAGACCTATTCCAACTGGTTTGGTATTTGCTTATAAATCCAACCTTAGTTTAGACACCCTATGTAAACACTTTGTTGAAATGAATAAACAAATCCCCTTACAACATAGGGTCAATGCTATATGTGTTTTAGAGTTAGGATTGCTTGTTTATTTTAATGAGGAAGGGTTGAGCGAAATAGTCACTAACCCTCGTTTAGGATGTGTTGTAGGAGCTATTAAGGATGAACCAGCAAAAAATTTAATTTTGTTTTATTTGCTCTTGTTAACAGAGTTGAATAGTAAAAAGATACTTCCACCTGATCTCTTACATTATGCTGAAAGACAAGGTATTCTTGATGAGACAAACCGAACTTTACCACGTCAAGATTTTTCTGACAAAGCTTTTATCCTTCATCCAGGAACACAGCAGCGTATTTATCTTAATGAAGCATATAAGGCTATAGATGAAAAACAGAAAACGGATTTATCGTAAAAAGCTCACTATGAATGCAGTGAGCTTTTTTACATACTCCAAAAATCTTCTCTTTTAACATCGTGACCTAACTTCTTCAAGGCTCTTTCTACTTTTACCCACGTTTCATAACGAGGACTATGATCTGGATCACTACACATATTTGAAATAGTACTACGTCCAACCTCTGAATTCTTCACAATTTCATTTTGTTTAATGCCTTTTTTGTCTAACCATTTCCCAAAATTACTTCTTGTTTTGCCTAGTCCAAACATGGCTACACCTCATTAGGTTTTTACAAATAGCCTTGTCCAAAAATCCATAATTTAAACTTCGGGAAAAAATATGGAATATGGGACATTCGGTACCTAATACTATTTAACATACGAAACATAATTCGTTTTGAAGGCGGCTGTAAATTCTCTTTAGACGTTCGTTTAGTGAGTACGTAGTAGTTTTCGATAGTAGTCTTTCAAAACGAACAAGAGAATCCCTTTATACGAATAGTTAAGAAGATGTTTTCTAGTTCTTTTCATCAGGGACTATCTACTATGTAGATACTTTCGAAAGGTGGGGAAGGCGTGTGATTTTTGAAGTAGTTTCATCATCAGTGGTAGGAGGAATTTATTTAGCTGCAAAGATGAAGCAAAAAGGCAACAGCAAAATGCAAGATCATGAAAAAATTATTTCTGTTGCAGATGCTTGTAATTTAAAACGAGGTGGAAGCTCAATCCGGCTCCATCGTAAAACAAAGGAGGAACGATTTATAGAATACGTGTACCAAATTCCACACGGTTTATCTTTTAAGAAATTCGAAGAGCATATCCATGAATTCGAAGATGGATTGAACATAAAGAAGCGTGAATACATCTTCAATCCAAGAGGCATTAAAATGTTGTGGTCTTATTTGAAAAATGGTGAGTACAATCACCAAACGTTTAGGTCAGATTTGCACCATATGTTTTTTGATAAAAATGATATGGCCAAGAAAATTAAAATGAGCTTTGATGGTATGCTCCACTTTAAGGTGTTTGATAAATGGATACCAAGCAATATTGATTTTGAAGAACAATTTTTAGAAGGTTGTGAGAGCTGGGTTATTCCTTTAGGTGACAATGGGGAGAGGATGTTGAAATGGAAAATAGGTCGCGAACATATGGCGATAGCAGGCGGTACCAGGCAGGGAAAAACACAGTTCTTGAAAATGGTCATCACTTCATTATTAAGATTGTACCCGGATGATGTAAAATTCTCCTTTATTGATTTAAAAGGTGGAGTCTCGATGAATCGCTTTAAAGATTTAAAACAAACTCATGCTTTTGCAGATGAGGTCACAGACGCTGTGGACGTTTTAGACAGCATCTATGCAGAAATGAAGGAGTTAGAAGCTCGTTGTAGAGAGAACGGAGTAGAAACAGCAGCAGAGCTAGGGTTAACTAAAAAACACTTTATCGTCATAGATGAAGCAGCTGAATTGTCACCTATCATTAAGAAAAATAGATCCGATGAAATTAAAATAAGGCAGCAATGTGAAATGCGCCTTTCTGAAATTGCACGACTAGGAGCAGGTTTTAATTACATTCTGTTATTCGCAACCCAATATCCAACAGCTGATGTGATGAACAAGGACATAAAGTCCAACATCAATCAGGTTGTTTGCTTCAAATTACGATCAGGCAGACAGTCGCAAACTGTATTAGATAAATGGGGAGCTGAGAAGCTTGAAAACCCTGGTAGGGCTCGTGTGATTGATGGAGTGGCAAATCATAAGGTGCAAGTTCCTCTAATGGATAACAAGTACATTGACTCTGTAATCACTCCTCATATTGTGATTAAACCACGAAAGGATGATGAGAATGAATCAATTAGTGAAGAGGGAACAGCGAGTGGAAAACATACTCTTGTCATTGAAGAAACTGAGCTATCTTAGTCGTTCTCAGATCCAAGCTCTTCATGATTTAGGAGGAGAAAGGAACGCGCAAAAGATTCTTAAATCAATGGGTGAATATCTCAATTCATTTCGTGAAGGAGAAACGGTTTATTATTTATCTAAAGAAGGTCGTGAACGAATTGGAGCAAGTCGAGTGAATAAGAAAACAACCACAGCCCAGCATTATATTATGAGAAATACGCTTTATATAGGGTACCAGTCACCAGCAACTTGGAAGAATGAAATACGGTTTTCCGTTGAGGGTATAGCTACTGTTATATGTGATGCCACCTTTACTCATGGCGAACAACGATACATCATCGAGGTTGACTACACACAAAAGATGAACGCTAACAAAGCTAAAATCCAAAAGTATCAAAAGCTTATTGATGTAGGAGTCTTTGGGAAAGTTTTGCCTAAATTCGTATGGATCACCACTACAGAGTATCGACGTAAGCAGCTTCAAAAGCTCAATAAGAGTTTAGATGTTCAGGTCTTTACCATTTCAGAATTTAACTAGGGGGAATTCACATGTTTACATCTAAGAAAATACAAACCGTTGGTACTGTTAAAGAGTTTTTAACAGGTCAAGAAAAGAAAGTGAAACAAGATTGGGTACCTCTTGCTGCAGCTGGTTCAGCTCTTCCTCTTATCCTAAACACTATGCCTACATTCTCATTTGCCGCAACAACTACCTCTGTTGATGTCTCTCAAAAAGTAATTTCAGCATTTGATCCGTTAACTGAATTAGTAAAAGGTTTATCTTATCCACTTGCTTTCCTGGCTTTTAGTGCAGCAGGTATCTATTGGCTAATTGGCAACCGTCCAAAAGCAGTTGAAATGATGCAGGGGGCTACCATTGGTTATGTCATTGTACAGCTATCACCGATGTTAATGCGTTTACTTGTATCTGTAACGGCAGGATTCTAAGGAGGGACTCTTATGTGGGGCAAAGTTCAAACCGTAGGAACAATTACAGAATTCATAAATAAAGAGGCTACACTAGGAACGGCAGCCTCTTTCAATGAGTTGCTAAATTGGGCACTCCATCCTGTTGAACAGACAAAAGAAGTTGGGGCCAATATAGCATATGACAAAATTGAACCTTTCTTGGATATTATATGCGTGATGTCTTATCCACTTGCTAGTGTGATAATTACGATGGCTGGATTAATGTATATTGTAAACTTCAAAGAGAAAAGTATTTCATGGTTAACAAAAACAAGTATAGCGTATGTATTTATTCAGTTGCTGCCAATGCTAACAAAAGCTATAATACAGATGCTAGTTGCATAAAAAGAAAGTGGCCAATAAAAATTGACCACTGACCACGTAAATGACCACAAATTAGTTGTGACGAGATACAAATAGATGGAACTTTACTATTAAATTAATAATTAATCAATCATTTATAATGTTAGAAAATCAACTACATGTAATGAGATACAGACCCAAATAAATAGTGTCTAATACGGCGCATGTGGAGAATGTGGTGTCACTAACATTGAAATAACAGCATTTATAAGACGGCTAAGAGCAAAATGACCACATTTTGACCACTTAGCCGTTTTTTTGCATGTATTCACTGAATTTTTTAGAGGTATTCTCTTTCATTCCATCCGTCACATGAGCATAAATATCTCCAGTCATTTTAATACTTGAATGTCCTAATCTTTCTTGAACTTCTTTCAAGCTAACTCCAGCTTCTAATAATAAAGTTGCATGAGTATGACGAAGATCATGAAAACGAATTTTAGGAACCTCAGCTTTTTTGATTACACGATTAAAAATAGTAGTCATTGTTCGAGGATAGATTGCTTGTCCATCTTCTCTACAAAAAATTAAATC
>Ga0268252_1001491_pt1 | contig 13120 bp, 16 predicted proteins | sample AgamicMgSfrz_FD_200244 | JGI IMG/M metagenome (GOLD analysis project Ga0268252, IMG submission 200244) | Agave microbial communities from Guanajuato, Mexico - Mg.Sf.rz (v2) (version 3) | ecosystem: Host-associated > Plants > Phyllosphere > Phylloplane/Leaf | place: Guanajuato, Mexico | collected... | reverse complement strand
TCATAGTAGATTCTCCTTATGGCGCTGTGTTGATTGGTCTTGATACATGCATCATAATGGAGGATCTTTTTTTATGCAATCCCCTAAAAACTAATCCCACAGGAATGCTCCTGTGGGATTAGCGAGAGAGCTTAGACCCTGCAGGCCAAAGGCCGAAGCGGCTAAGCGCGAGCCCCACGGAAAGCGAACCCCTGGAGCAGAAAGCAACATCCCTCTTCAAAGGGACTAATAAATATACTATTCAGAAGTTTGACTACAGTCTGAAATGTTCTGGCTAATCACCAGAACATTTTTTCTCTTATTCTTCTGTTGTCATTATGAAAAATTCTACATCATTAGCATTCTTAAATGCAGAGATTCTGCGAAAACCAAACTTTTCATATAAAGCGATGGCTCGTTTATTAAAAGTTGCAACGGTGAGACGTAAAGGATGTTCCGTCTCTATAGAATCGAGGATACATTGCATAAAGCTGGTTCCCTGACCTTGTCCTGTTAAATCGGGGCGCATGCCTAAACCAATATCAAGGTATCCTTCTGGGTATGCTTGAAAAAGGTAGCCAATCGGAACTTGGGCGGCATAGCCTGTACAATAGAATCCCACTAAATCTCCATTATGTTCCATTGCATAATAGGGATTTTCTGCGAACTCTTGCAACGATTCCTCTGTCACTTCACTATTATATAAATCGTAAGGAGCGGGATAAGTCCAGCTAAGAATTTCCCTCGCTGCTTGCTCTGTCATCTTTTGGATAGAAAAGTCCATTACCTATTCTCCTCTATGTGTTTATTTCGAGTGAACCCCAAATATCTCGTTCCTTGAAATTGCAGTTCCCCGCTGTCTCCTTCTACCAGCATGCCATATTCTTCGCCTTTTAGTTGAAATTCGGTGCGATCTCCACTGGGAAATTCAAAGGTTATATAATAGTTGCTATACGAACTACTTTCCCCACCACCATGTACACTTGTTCTTTTCGTAACTACTTTAGCGGGGGTAGAAAGTCGTGGCTGCTGATTGTTTTTATTCCATTTCACAATTGAACGGATGATAGCAAAAATAAAAAGACCAATAATAATAACAAATACCACAAAGATAAAGTGAAACTTCCATCAGTTGGGGTTTTCCCTCCTCCACTGATGGTTAGTTGAACCAATCGGACCTTTACGGACAGTTGATCTCCCACCTATCTTCCTCGTATTCTCCTAAGCTTGAGGGGGAGTCTACTGTCCGTTAAGAGTGGGATAAGAATCGGCCCAATCGTGGACATGATATCATCCCCACCTGTATAAAAATCTTCCATATGAATTGTTCCCTTCTAAAAGTATTTTCACCTTGATTTCCATATAGCCTTTATTACGCTCCCATTTAGGAAAAAGTTTCAACTTGTAGCTGTTGATTTTCTACATTCTTTGTTATTTTAATAAATTTAAATATAAAATTAAATAATTTTATATTTAAAATCTAATTTATTTATTTTTTTAACTATTAAATTGACTTTTTTAATATGATTTATTAATCTAACATAGAAAGGAGGTAGGCATTAATATGAATTATCCAGTTATTAATGATTGTCCTGTCTGTCATCACGAACTCCATGTAACAAAGCTAGAATGTAGTCATTGCCATACAACGATTGAAAATCGCTTTCATCTTTCCAAATGGCATTCTTTTTCAGATGAGCAAATGCATTTTATTGAAACATTTATCCTTTCACGAGGAAGCATTAAAGAAGTAGAAAAAAAACTTGGTATTTCTTATCCAACTGTTCGAGGAAAGCTGGATGATATTATTCAGATTATGACAGGCGAAGGGGAAGAAATAGAAAGACAACCAAGTAAAATTAGTACGGAAAGAAAAGCGGATATTCTAGAAAAGCTAGAAAATAATGAAATAACAGCAGAGGAAGCCATCCAATTAATGAAGGACATTTAAGGAGGATATGAAGCATGAATGATGAATTGAAGCGAATTTTAACAATGGTTGAAAACGGAAAACTAACATCTGATCAAGCAACGACACTTATCGATTCAATGGAGGAAAAAACGGAAAAGAAAACCTTGCTTGAAGATAACCCTTATCTAAATCGCCTACTTAAAGTACGAATCCAATCGGAAATAAATGATAATATTAACGTCAATGTTCCAATTAGACTAGTAAAAGTACTGCTTCAAACAGGAATAGGAATCGCGGCAAAAATTCCCCAAGCTCAAACCTATACGGAAAATATCGATGTGGAATTATTATTAACTGCCATTGATAGCGAATTAGTCGGCGAAATTGTTAATGCCAAATTAGCGAACGGTGACAGCATCAATGTGTATGTGGAATAGTGGTGTGAAACTATGGTAAAGGTAACTGTTCAAACAGAAAAACATAAACGTTATTACATCGTTCTCCCTACTTTTCTGTTAAGCACTTTTATTAATTTTGCCTTTTCAAAACGGTTATGGAAATTTATTCACAACCGAGCGAAGGAGCAAACAGTCGAGGCCATCTATAGGAACGCTAGTGATATAAAATTTTTATTAAAAATGTTGAGTAAAGAGCTTAAATACATTTCTCTGTCTGAGCCACTTGTTGATATTTGCCTAAAAGACGGAACTTATGTAAAGGTGACGATCACATGAAATGTGCACTTCTCCTTAAAAAGGAAAAATCTAGTGCTCGCAACACTAGATTTGTGTGAAACCTTGATTTGTTTTTAGCTAAAACACCTTCCCTACAATTCATTGTTTAAAGGAGGGTGTTCTTTTTTACTATAGCACAGGTCGAAATATTTGTGAATTACTCATGTGGTGCGCCAGGTGGATAGAAACTTGGCGGCATTTTAATCCATCCATGTTCCCTCATTCTCGTTTTAAGCTCCATCCCATAAATACTTTTTTCTGTATGGAAACGAATCCACATTAATCCAACGTCGCTACGGACACTTTGCGTGATATTTGTGGAACACATAACAATATTGCCTGTTACTTTGGCAGCTAGTAAGTTTGCTATTTCCATATCGGTAGATTTTGCCCCTAAAGGAATGGCATTGGGATCAGATTTTGGTTTAGATTCAGCAGAACTGGAAAGAGGCACACCTTCATTTATCATGAACTCCTCTAGGTTGTTTCGCTGTTCTGTTGCTAATTCTCTTGCTTCATTAATCAACTTAATTAAAACATTGTCTGTTGTTGTATTAAGAGCCATTTCAAGTACAGGAATTTCATCCGCTATTGCAGCATGATATGTCCAGCAACCCATCGCCTCTCCAATATGAAGTAGCGGCTTCGGTTCAGAGTCAAATCTCGTCTTAATATAGTCGAGAAATGCTTCCATTTTATGTGCCATTATGTACACCTCTTCGTGTTTTTACCTATAATGTTTACAATTAAATGGAAGTTTATTCAAGATAATACTATTTAGCGTAATAGATGTGAAAAAAGAAGATCTTTTATTCGCACCTGATAGAGCATATTTTTACGATGTGTAGACTAATAGCTGTTGACTCTGTTGATTTTATTTGTAGTTTTGGCGCTTTATTTGCGGATTTTATTCTTTTACTTGCGATTCTCGCACTTTTACTTGCGACTCCCACCCTTTTACTTGCGACTCTCCCACTTTTACTTGCGACTCCCACCCTTTTACTTGCGACTCTCCCACTTTTACTTGCGACTCCCACCCTTTTACTTGCGACTCCCCCACTTTTACTTGCGACTCCCACCCTTTTACTTGCGACTCTCCCACTTTTACTTGCGACTCTCGCACTTTTACTTGCGCTCCCCCACTTTTACTTGCGACTCCCACCCTTTTACTTGCGACTCCCACCCTTTTACTTGCGACTCCCCCACTTTTACTTGCGACTTTCTCCATCCCCAACTTTCCTTCTCCTTAACGCGACACCCCAATTTGCTTTCTTACTTCTTGTAAAAATGGCAGTGTTCGAGCTCTTGCTTTTTCCGCTCCTTTTCGGAGAAGCTCATCTATTTTTTCAGGATTATCCATTAACTCCTTGTATTTCTTGCGTGGTTCTTCCAAGAATCGATTCATGACTTGGAACAATTCCTTTTTCACTTCTCCCCATCCTACTCCATTTTCGTATCTTTGGCGCATTTGCGCTACTTCTTCAGCACTTGCAAATTCCTTATACAAAGTAAACAAGATAGACGTCTCGGTCTCTTTTGGTGCTTCTGGTGGGAGAGAATCGGTTTTGATTTTATTAATGAGCTTTTGTAACTTTACTGGCTCTTCAAAAAGAGGAATCGTATTATGATAGCTTTTGCTCATTTTTCGACCGTCCAATCCTGGCAAGATACTAGTTTCTTCATCCACTATATATTCTGGTAGCACAAAAGTTTCCCCATAATGATGATTAAAGCTGTCGGCAATATCTCGCGCAATTTCAACATGCTGGATTTGATCTTTTCCTACAGGCACCATATTGGCTTGTAAAGCAAGAATATCGGCTGCCATGAGGATTGGGTACGTAAACAGGCCCATGTTTACACCATCATCAACCTCTTTTCCTGCTTGTTTATTGCTGTCGACGATTCCTTTATAAGCATGTGCGCGATTCATCAGCCCTTTTGGAGAAAAACAAGCTAATATCCAATTCAACTCAAAGATTTCCGGTACGTCGGACTGACGATAAAAAATTACTTTTTCTGGATCCAACCCAAGGGCTAACCATGTTGCTGCCACCCCATAGGTTAACGTTCGAAACTCTTCGCGATCGTGAATTTTCGTTAAACCATGATAATCTGCAATAAAATAGGCTGCCTGATAATCACTGTTTCCCGCTAGCTGCAAAGCAGGTTTAATTGCCCCTATATAGTTTCCTAAATGTATTTGCCCAGTTGGTTTAATACCGGTTAATACTATTTTTCCCATCTACTTATCCTCCCTTTTATAAAACACAAAAAGGGCTACTCATCCTATAAAAAGGACGAGTAACCCCGTGGTGCCACCTTCATTCGTTTATTTCACATAAACGCACTTAATCCGTACAGAAACATAGCTGTTCCGATACTTTGTCTTTTTTAACGGTAAGACGTTCCGCGCAGCCTACTAGTGGGTTCAGCCTTGTAGCTCAGAAGCCCATTCAGCAATCAATCCGTACTGATTCGCACCGCCCATCAGCTCTCTGAAACCTCTTAACTGCTTACTCTTCTTCCTCATCGCTCATTAATATTACATATATAGTAAATTATACGATTAAAAAGGTCAAGAGATGCTTACATATTCTTATCTTTTAGAAGGATATTATGAATAAGAACCTAAAATAGGAGAGAGAAAACGCATGAAAAAAATAATCGGCTTGACAATCATATGTATGTTTATTTTTCCACTCACCACTTGCTTTGCAGCACCATATAAAGACATGAAGGCTGCCTTTATTAGAGAGGGAAATTTATGGATTTATCAAATGGAGAAAGAAAGGAAAATCACAACTTCCGGAAACGTAATTGGCGAACCACAATGGTCCAAGGATGGGCAATATCTAGCCTATCAAATGACTGCTCCTTCACAGCTTAACGATCAGGAGCAACAAACGGAAATATGGGCTTACCATATAAAAACTGGAAAGACGCAACAAGTTTTTCGCAATGGGCATTCTCCTACTTGGGCACCTCAAAAAAATATTCTGGCCTATACTGATTTTCGCACGCTTGATCTATCAGATTTAACCAATTTTTATAATATAGAACTTGGCATAGATGCTTTTCAATGGTTCCCCAAAAGCAACGGATTTCTACTATCTACAAGTGGTAATTTAGAAGCGGACGGCTGGAAGAGTGCCAAACTTTATAAGAAGGAAGTTCAACCGCCTTATACTGATTTAATGCAGTCCTCTAGCATACCCTTTTTCACACTTCCCAAAGAAGTTGGTGTTGGAAATAATAAGATTATTCCCATTAACGCTTCTGACTTTATGTACTCTCCAAGCGGCAAATGGATTTCCTTTATCACTTCGATGACGGCAAGCATATCAATGGACAGTAATATGCTTTGTATCCTCTCCGATGATGGAAAAAAATTCGAGGTTCTTGATGAAATCATTTGGCAAGTAGGCAAACCAAAATGGGCTCCTTCCAAAGATACGCTTGCCTATATTGAAGGCGGGGGCAGACTTGTTTTTGGTTTAAACAATAAAAATTTAAAAACGAAAGATATGCCAGCAAATGGTACTTATACACCAAAGCACTTTGCAGACTTAGATTTTGATTGGTTGGACGATGAGTCTATTGTCGTTTCGAGAATCCCAGAAGCGGAATGGAACAATGATTTCACTAAACAACCGCTCCCTTCTCTCTATACGATTAAAATGCAAAACAACAGCCAGAAAAAGATTACAACCCCATCTAAAGATTATGGTGACTACGAACCAAAATTTGTTTCCTCTGTTCATAAAATTATTTGGTTCAGAGGCACTTCTCTTGTTGATAATAACCGAAATATATGGATGGCCAATCCAGATGGCAGCGAAGCCACTGAATGGCTTAAAAATGTTGAAAGTATCGCCATTTATTAAAAAATGAGGATTGCTTTACACAAAATATTTTCAAAAGAAAATAAATTATCCTCTTGTTTTTCCGAACTTTATCTGTTAGTATCTTTTACAAGTTAGCGCTAACGAAAAATTTTACTAATTATACCTTTTAAATATATATGCTTTGATTGGAATCAGTAGTGCCTATTTCCCTGTTATTAGAGAGTCAATGGTTGGTGCAAATTGACACAAAAATAGGGGCGAATTACCTCCAGGAGCATTCTTTGTGAAAGAGTTTACTCGATTAGCAGAGAACGGATGAGCCGTTACCCATAATGAGTGTTGAATAGCTATATATTCTTCAATTAGGGTGGTACCACGTGCTTAAAAGCAACCACGTCCCTTGTTTAGGGGCGTGGTTTTTTTTTACAGTTTTTCTAAAGTCAATTTGGTTGTCTAGCTCCAGCGCCTACCACTTAGCAAACTTCAGGTCACCTCCCCGTTTGCACGGTGGTGAACAAGGAGCTTGCGCCTTTCTTACAAACCAATTCAACGAAAGGAGAAAGAAAGATGAGTCCATTTATTGAACAGTTAACTACAGACCAAGAAAAAGAAATGAAGAGGCAACTTGATGTTTATCGTCAAGGCGTGCAAGATATTATTCCGACGGAAGAACTAGCAGAAAAAATCGCTAAGTCACTTGTGACAAATACCCCGTTAAAAGTAAAGCTCGGTCTTGATCCATCTGCTCCAGATGTTCATCTCGGCCATACAGTTGTACTGAATAAACTGCGTCAATTCCAAGAAAACGGGCATACAATTCAATTAATTATCGGTGATTTCACCGGTAAAATTGGTGATCCAACTGGAAAATCTTCTGCTAGAAAACAGCTGACAGATAAAGAAGTGAAGGAGAATGCGAAAACTTATTTTGAGCAATTCGGCAAAGTACTGGACATGGAAAAGGTTGAGCTTCATTACAACTCTAAATGGCTCTCTTCCCTTTCCTTTGAAGATGTCATTCAACTTGCTGGCAAAATAACCGTTGCCCGCTTGCTAGAACGGGATGATTTTGAAGAACGGTTAGCATATGGAAAATCGATTTCCTTACATGAATTCTTCTACCCACTGATGCAAGGCTATGATTCCGTGATATTAGAGGCTGATATTGAGCTTGGTGGCACAGATCAGCATTTTAATATTCTCATGGGACGTCACTACCAAGAAAAGTTTGGAAAAGAAAAGCAAATTGCGATATTAATGCCCCTGTTAGAGGGATTAGATGGTGTTGAAAAAATGTCTAAGTCAAAGCATAACTACATTGGCATTGACGAAAGCCCAAATGAAATGTACGGAAAAGCAATGTCCATCCCTGATCCATTAATGAGCAAATACTTTGAGCTTATTACAGATTTGGAACCTGCTGAAATTGCCCAAATTAAAAAGGATTTGCATGCTGGATCTCTTCATCCTAGAGATGCTAAAATGCTGCTAGCAAGAACAATCGTCCGTATGTACCATAGCAAAGAAGCGGCAGAAAAAGCGGAACAGCAATTCATTACTATTTTTCAAAAAGGGGCTTTACCTGAGGATATTCCAACCGTCCAGTGGACTGGCAACAATCCTGAAACACTTGTCCAGCTGCTAGTAGACCTTAATCTATTACCCTCAAAAAGTGAAGCAAAAAGAATGATCCAAAACGGCGGTGTTCGCATCGATGGAGAGAAAATCGAAGAAGTAGACCTTGAAGTTACGATCAACAAGGAATTAATTATTCAAGTAGGGAAAAGAAAGTTTGTAAAACTGCTTGGCTGATTACTAAAAATGGGCTAGCTGCTAGCCCATTTTCCTTTTACGAGCTTACTGTCTCGCCTCCATTTACGTGAAGAACTTGCCCTGTTACAAACCGGGAATCATCAGAAGCTAAATATACAAAGGTCGGTGCCAATTCGAATGGCTGTGCTGCTCTTTGCATTGGATTAGCGGAACCAAAGATTGCTACTTGATCAGATGAGAAGCTTGCCGGAATTAATGGTGTCCATGTACGTCCTGGCGCTACTGCATTCACACGAATTCCTTCTTTGACAACACTTCTGGCAAGGGATCTTGTGAAACCAACATTTGCTGCTTTTGTAGCAACATAATCAATTAGCAGCGGTTCCCCTGCGTAAGCAACGACAGAAGCTGTATTAATAATGCTGCTTCCCGGCTTTAAATAGGGAAGGGCTGCTCTTGTTGTGTAAAAATGGGAGTAAATATTAACCTTAAATGTATCATCAAATTGTTCATCAGTAATATCCGTTAATTTCGCCTGTTGAAATTGTATACCGACATGGTTACAAAGAATATCTAGTTTTCCAAATGTCTTTACCGTCTTCTCCACAATATCGATACACTGTTTTTTCTTGCGCAAATCACCTGGCAGCAATAGACAATGTTGCCCTAATTCTTCGACCCTGTTTTTTGTCCGATTGGCATCCTCATGCTCATCTAAATAGGCTATTGCTACATCTGCCCCTTCTTTCGCAAAAGCAATCGCAACCGCTGCGCCAATGCCACTATCTCCCCCTGTTATTAGCGCCACTTTCCCTTTCAGCTTTCCACTTCCTATGTAGTGGTCATTTTCAATCATTGGTTTTGGAACCATATAACTTTCTAATCCTGGCTGACGGAGCTGTCTATTTTCAGGAAAATTAATCGGAATTTCCTCATACTTTGTCACTTTTCCATAATTTGGATAAAGCAGATACGGATCTGTCTGCTTATTTGCTTCAAATAACGCCTGCACTTCTTTTAGCTCAATATACTTTTCAGATTGATGATTTCTGGGCTCTACTAATTCATAATAAGCTTCTGGCACTTGAAACATTGGATCTCTCGGATCATGCGGATAAAAGGACATACTAATCCCTCCATTAATAGTAGTAAATTATCCTATGTGGTTCTGCCTATTTTGTGCCTACATATCTGCCATGGACTAACTCTCTTTTTGATGGGAGTGAATACGCTAAAAAGAAGAAAATGGAGGAGGGTCTTATTATGAGGTATGAATTTCATCCAAAATTAAAATTATTGCTGCAAAAACATTCTAGCGAAACTGTTCATATGACTTATATCAACCACAAATGGTCGATGCCAAAAACAACGGTAAAACCACCCTATTATAAAAAGCCAATTTATGAATTGCATTATCCAAAAGTATGAGATAAAGAAAAACTTCCATCAGTGCGGGTTTTCCTCTTCCCCACTGATGGTTAATGAAGGCGATGCCCCTGTTATCTGGCTCTTTTTATCTCACTCGCTAGTTCCCTGATTCACTCATTTTCCGCTTAAGCGCAGCGTGAGTTTGCCCCCAAAAGATAAGCAAAATACCGATAATTTGCAGAAAATCAGGGCGATATGCTGTTAATACGATGTCCATAAAGATCGCGACAGCAGGATCTATAAACACAAGAACAGCGATTGTCCCAGAAGATAGCTTTGGCAAGCTGCTAAAAAACAAATAATAAACAAATCCAGTATGTATAATTCCTGTCAATAATATATAAAACCAGTTTTCTCCTGTTAAATAGTTAAAATAATCCCATTTGACCAATGGTAATAGCATGATAATCCCAACGCTCGTTTGAATAATCGTTGTTAAAATCGGATTTAACTTTGCAATTTTCTTCCCTGTCAATGTCGTCAACGCATAAAATAAGGCAGCCCCAAATGCCCATGGCAATCCAGCTGACATAAGATCATCGAAAGACAGATAATCTTGAATTCCACCAACCAATAACGTTCCAATAAAACAAATAATAACTGTTAGCAATACTTTCAAACTGACTTTTTCCCGATAAAGAAAGCTCCCCAATAAAACGACAAGTACTGGTGCTAAATGATAAATGGAAACCGCAACAGTCACCGACATATGCTCAAATGAACGGAAGAAGAAGACCCAGTTCACAACGAGAAACATGCCACACAGCACACTGTAGCCAATTTCTTTTCTATCGACCACTTCTTTTTTCCGCTGTGAAAATAAAAAGACAATACTTAATACGACACAGGCACAAATACATCGAATAAATACCAGTTCGATAGCTGGCAAATTCGTTTTAGCAGAAAAATAGCCAATCGAACCAAATATAGCCATTGATAATGCAAATTTCATTGCTGCGCTCATGCTATTCCTCCAAAACTGAAATCAAGTTGCTAGTTTTTTACTTATTCTCCTATCATATAGAAAATTTTCACTTTAATAAATATGATAGATTACCAATTTGATCTTTTTTCAAAATCAAATTTCTCAGCAAACACAAAAAACCCCTTCTAAAGAAGGGGTTCAGACTGTAGACAAACCCCTGAATTTTAGATATAGAGGTTTGTCTATAGTATTTTTATTAGTCCCTTTGAATAGGGATGTTACTTTCTGCTCCAGGGGTTCGCTTTCCGTGGGGCTCGCGCTGAGCCGCTTCGGCCTTTGGCCTGCAGGGTCTCAGCTGTCTCGCTAATCCCACCGGAGTCTCACCCCTTCCACTCCAAGCAACCCATGAAAATTCAATATAAATTTCTGAAAATCTTTTTGTCGACAAACTGAAACCCCTTCTAAAGAAAGGGTTAAATTCTTTTTGCACCATAATATTTTGTTTTCCAATAAGAGTTGGATAGCTTGTCCACTTTTACTCCTTTTGAAGAGGAGCTATGAATAAACTGATTACTTCCTATGTATATACCAACATGGGATGCACCTTTTTTATATGTTTCAAAGAAGACTAAATCTCCCTTTTTCAATTCAGATTTCTTTACTTTTTTCCCTTTTGTATACATACTCGCGGTTGTTCTTGGCAGAGATTTGCCAACCTTTTTATAGCTATAACCAACAAATCCGGAGCAGTCAAATCCTTTTGGGGTGGTTCCTCCATATTTATAAGGAGTACCTATATAATTTTTCGCAACGGTATCAACCGATTTTTTTGAAGCGGCACTTGTTTCATTAACACCAAATATGCCAGAAAAAAACAATCCAAATGACAGGAGTGACAAGACAATAACCTTTTTCATCTAGTGACCTCATTTACGTATGATTATGTTCCCAAGGCTTCCTTCTATCAACGAATCTATCTTCTCATATTATTCAGATAATTAGGTTACATCTTTATAGAAATTGGATTACAATTCTATTACAATACTATACAAGAATAATATTCCTCCAATACCATTATCTTCTTTCACCATCTGACCTAATTTCTCTGATGAAAAGGTAGAACATGATATACTAATAGAAAAAAAGAGGGAGCGTGTATGCCGTGGATTTTATTGCTATCGATTTTGAAATAGCGAATGCGGATATGGCAAGTGCCTGCTCGATTGGACTGGCTTATGTAGAAAATAATTCTATTATTAAAGAGGAATATTTTTTAATTAAACCTCCAAGTCTATTATTTGATCCAACGTTTACAGCGGTACATGGAATAACCGAAAAAGATGTTGAGGAAGCGAAAAGTTTTCCGGAGGTTTGGGAATGGATAAAAGAAGCTATTTCTTCTCATACCATCATTGCCCACAATGCTCAGTTTGATATGAGTGTTCTCTATTGCTGTCTGGAAAAATATCAATTGGATATGCCTGACTTTTCCTATATTTGTAGCATCCCCATTAGTAATCGCGCAACTAGAGGGGCGAAGGTGGGCCAATCATTGAAGGAGCGAACATCTTATTTTGGTATTTCACTGGAAGAACATCATCACGCAGGTTCGGATGCGCGAGCATGTGCGGAGCTTGTTATTGCTTGCATTCAGTCGAGAAAAAAGGATTCGTTAAGTACCTATTGTACTTCTTATCCAACTCTTCCTATTAAACAATTTTCTGAACTAAAACCACAAACTACTTTTGGCAGAGCTACTACTTTTTCTAAAAGAAAGCCAGTCAAAAAATTCTCATCCGTTTCCATTTCAGAAATTACGCCAACAACTGATTCTTTTGATGAGAACCACCCACTTTATGAAAAAAACCTTGTTTTCACTGGCGATCTACAATCACTTGAACGAAAAGAAGCCATGCAGCAAGTTGTCGACTTAGGTGGAGTCATCAAAAGTGGCGTTAGCAGCAAAACCGATTATTTGGTTGTCGGCGTACAAGACCAAAAGCTTGTCGGATCAGAAGGCATAAGTTCAAAAGAGAAAAAAGCATACGATTTACAAGCAAAAGGAAAGGCAATTGAAATTATCAATGAACAACAATTTTTAGCGTTGTTGAATAAAGAGCGAGTAAATCATTAAGGCTGTTTTCGTAAAGTTTGTTGCGATTACCCGCAACCGGAATACACTTCGCTTTCCGTGGGGCTCGCTCTGAGCCTCCGGGGTCTCAGACTGTCTTGCTAATCCCCGTGGCGTCTTCGTGTATTCCGGCTGCTCCATTTTTCCAACTAATTCTTTTTTTTGATTGAAAAAACAACAATCCTTTAGAAAACAGCCTTAAAAAAAGAATGGAATTCATTTTTTAAGGCTGTTTCACTATATTCTAATGAAACAGTCTTTTTATAAGGCTCCTTTTCTCCTCTGCTGTCCCCTTTTCCATCGAAATGGAATTAGCAAAGTAAAAAACAATAAAAGTGCGACTATCTCAAGAACCAACACATAATACGGATATGGTCCCAAATAATCGAA
>Ga0268252_1001480_pt1 | contig 13182 bp, 13 predicted proteins | sample AgamicMgSfrz_FD_200244 | JGI IMG/M metagenome (GOLD analysis project Ga0268252, IMG submission 200244) | Agave microbial communities from Guanajuato, Mexico - Mg.Sf.rz (v2) (version 3) | ecosystem: Host-associated > Plants > Phyllosphere > Phylloplane/Leaf | place: Guanajuato, Mexico | collected... | reverse complement strand
ACACCTGTACGCCTATAATGTTTTGTTAAGGGGAGATCTTAGTGAATACGTGTAGTGGTTTTGCAATAATTTGTTTAAATGATAAAGATGAATTATTAATGGTCTCCCAAGAGAAACCCAACATGCCAAAGCGTTGGTCTGTTCCTTCTGGTGCTATCGAAGGATATGAAAGGCTCGAAGACTGCTGTATTCGAGAAGTATGGAACCAAACGGGTTATCAAGTAGAGATAGTAAAAAAAATACACGAGAATAGGTCTACTACCTATAATGTTGATGTTCATATGACCTATTTCGAAGTTAAAATGTTAGCTGGAAAAAAGAAAGTCCAGACCGTAGACTCATATTTCTGGCAACCTATATCTAAAATTAACCATTTGAACCTGTTATTTGAAGATGAGCGTGAAGTCGTACTAGATTATATAAAAAAGAAAAAACAATTCACTTAATCTTGCTCAAGGATATTATTTTACCTCTATACAGGTGCATGGAGGTCCGTTGTCTTTTAAAAAAACTATAAAAATATATAGAGGGGAAGTTAAATAATTGATTAATACAACCTTTAATTTAATAAAAGTTGTCATGCATACTACTATGAGGAATAACTTAGTCTTAATGAATCATTACCTCAATTCGAGGGACATTTTGTTATCTAGATCTAAGAGACCTTAAAGTATATTATTTATATCCCCCGAGATAATTTATCTGGTTAACAAAAAAAGCTACTGGCTTCGACAGTAGCTTTTTCTGTTCTCGTAAGGAAACTGGAGAATTAGCATTATGATGCCTCACGGCGTCTTGAGTAGTTTGCTCAAGATATAAAGAATTCATGTAAGGAAAAACAAAGAATTAGTTTTCTTCTATATTTAGTATTTCAACAACTTTTTTTAATTTTTTTTCTGATTCTTTTAACCGTTTTTGAGTATTTACTAAAGAGCTTTGAATAGATAAAGGTGTAAAAACTTTAGTACTCTTTGATTCTGTACATACAAGGTGGCCTATCCCATCTTTCCGTTGAATCGTACATTTAAAATTCCCAAATAACTTGTTTCTTGTCTGTAAAATTAAATGTTTTGTTATAGGAACGGAATTAGCATTCTGCGAGAGCATTACTACAGCTTTGTTTCGGTCTTCTTTATAAATAATATTCCATATGTTGGATGTATTATGGAAATATGAATGAGTTATGTTTGAAGAATTTAGAATTGTCCCCTCTTGATTGATTTGAAAATAAGGAACAGGGATCCATTTAGTTGTACCAGTATCCGTATTCTAGCTCCTTTAAAATAAGTAATCTCTTTATTCACCATATCATATCTAAGTAGGTGTTGCATTTAGGATGTTTATTCAGGTAAGTAAAAATTTATATAGCATATAGTTTAAAAGAGAAAAGATACTGAAATAGAGTTGAAGCACCTTATTGCATGAGTATAAGAAGAAGTACGTATGAATTTTTCTGAGGGTTCTTTGTGCAAATTCTGAAACTGTTGAACAGCTTCTGTCATAGTTGGTGTATTCAGTTTCTTGAAGATACTTTTTCTTTGATTCCTAATCGTTCACTTTTCAGTCAAGCAACTTCATCAACTAAATCGGACGCTACACTTAGAATATTTTTAATACCCATTAATAGTTTTTCGCTTTGATCCATGATAAGACCCTCCTATTTTTTGAGGGCAACCCATGCTATAATAAAAGTCCAACGTTTTAATTGACACAGGGTGCTTCCTTTCCAGGGGAAGTGCCCTCTTATTATTTAGTTTGGACTTGCTAAGCTAAAAAGAAGTTTCAAAGGAAAATAAGGGAGATATTACTTTGCCATTATGGCAATAAATGATGTAAATAATTTTTTCTCAAAAGAGGAACTTTATAAATTTAATAAACATGCTGAAGAATTAAAGAATGAAATAAAGAAGCCATCCTACCTCAAAAAGTTTTGGGTGGCTTGACAGATGATTTATTAAAACAACAAGTTTGTCCTGAATGCTCTATTTTAGTCTATTAAGACTGATTGTTTGTAATAAAGTTTGATCAAAAATCCTGTATATAACAGGATTTTTTCTTGTTCTATAGTAGAACCATTTTATTGAACAAAGAAGAGCTTAGACTTAAACCTGTTGGGTTGAATTTATCTAACGAATGCTGTTCAATTATTGCTATACTAAGATTCGATGAGTTTTTAATGGACTTAAATGTTCATTATGAAGAAGGAGAGAATTGAATGGCTACAACAAAGACGAAAAAAGAGATTGCAGCAAAAGATCTAGAAACTGATACAACAACTGTTAAACAGCTAGCGTATTATCGAATATTAGCCCCACTAAAAGTTAGATCACTCTTATCTCATCTTAATTCAAGTGAAAAGAAATCTATTTCCTTTGATTTCAAAAAAATGAAAAATGAAGATTTAGATCCTTTACGTCACACATTTATAGAAGAGGTAGACAAACAGCAAACACGCTCTACTGAAACATCCGAAAACGAAGAATCTACGCATTACAAAGTAGATCTTGTTAACATGCAAAAGAAAGGTTTTAATTTATATGAAGGGATAAGTCACGTATATGGTATCCCAGACGACGGTATTAAGTTACCAGTGGAGAAAGTTAAAATAGATGAGTTGAAAATTGGAAAAAACGAAGTCGTTTATATGAACAATGAATCCACCCTTGTTACTTACCAAATTATTGAAACAGAGAAGGGATTCAAGGTCGTTATAGAAGATACTTTAACGTTGGATTTTGATAGGAGAAAGAAATCTGGTCTATTCCATCTAGAAAGAGTAAAAAGCCTTGGTTCCTATATGAAATGTTTACGATTAATAAACTATTACATACAGCGCAATAAGTTTCCCTTTCAAACTTTACAGTTATCTGGTGGGACATTAAATTTAAAGGGACATCTCCAACAAATTGAGGAAGAGATTGAATCCTACAAAGAATTGATAGATATTTGTACTCAAATTGGAATAAGTGAAAATTATATATTTGATGATAAGGAAGATTTCCCTTCCCTATTCAATGGTATAATCAATATCTTTAAAAATAAACAATATAGCTTACTAAATATTCATCAAGAAAAACTAGAAAAAACGGAGATAATCAATATTGAACTTTCCAAATATGTGAAACTAGCATTAGTGTATGCAAATGGATGTTTCCTTAACCTTTATAGTGAAGAAGCGTTAAAAATAACGGGCAGATATTCGTCTATAACAGATGTAGCTAGTAATCACGGGCAGGATACTGTTAAACCTGTTATGTTATCTGATAATCGGGAAAATTATGACCAAAAAGTAAGCATTTTCGCTTCTCGAAAAATTGAAGAAATGGTGAAAGATACAAACTTTGATTTTGACATAGTAAAATTATCTTTTGCCGATGAACATCATGATATACAAGCTGACTTAACAATTATTAGTTCTTTAGAGTATATAGACTTTTATGATAAAACCCTCGATGAAAATTTTTTAGAGCTTGCTCTTGATCTAAACCAACGATACTTAGCTAAGTATTCAAAAGATGAAATTGCAAAGGTTAATATTTATCTCATTAAACTCAAGCAAGGTCATGAATTATCAGAAGAGGAACAAAATGATCTTTATAACATAAAACAAAGAGCAGAAACTAATAAAGAGCAAACAATATGTTTTGCATGTGAAGTTTTGTTGAAAAATAAGACAAAAGCGAAGAGAATATTTGCTACTCTTCCTCGTGAGGAAAAAGAAGAACTCATGGAATTTCCAGTCTACCGTTTTTATCAAAACTTGGAGTAGTATGCTCATTTTCTTCTATATATAGATTGCTAATAAACTTTTATAAGGTTTTTTATCCTTAATGCAATAAATAAGCCCTATTTGCCTATGATAGGGCTTATAAGTTAAAAAAGTCTTCTACTTTCGCCTTCGAGTCAAGTTTTTTTAAGATATTCATCACTTTTTTTATGGTTGAGCCAGATGGAATATAGTTTGAGTCATTATAAATTCTACTAACTGTATGTCTATTTAAATTAGTTGCTTTAACTAATTTGGTTTGAGTATAGCCCTTGCCCATTAGGTATTTTCCTAACTTACTTTTTTTAGTGATTTTAGGCATACTAACACACTCCTTTTTATAAAGGATGGACGCATTCTAAAAAAACTATACATTTTTGTATAAAAAAACAGGCAAAAATCTTAATTTACAACATATAATAAACTATAAAATAAACAGTATATAAATATTGCTTATGTAGAGTTGGAATAATGTCGATATTTTGGTCATAATCATATAGCATGAATACAGTTAAGACCGCCTTATACACTGATAAGTAATGGGCGGTCTTTGTTATAGATATTCTTTGAAATTGGACTTCACACAAAAAAACCTTTACCTAGAGGGAAAAGGTTTTTTTGTGTGAATATTAGATAACGAGATACCGTCATTCTAGCAAATCATTTTTCAAAAAAGGTTTTTAACCACTTATAAAAACTCTTCTTTTGTTGTTGTGCTTTTTTCAATGCTCGAATTTCACGAGCCATTGAGATTAATTGACGTTCGCGTTCCTCAAACTTTGCATCGATATAACTTTGTATGTCTTTCATTTGTACTTCAAGTGATTCTAGGCTAAGGGTTTGTTTTTCAGTTGAAATGTTTGGTGGAGTGTCTGGTACTAAGTTGAATTTTTTTGCAACGGTTATAACGGCTTTTTCTAAGGTCATTTCGGGATAAGCATAAATTCTTTTTAGTTCATGAAAGATGGTAACGTCATCATTTGTATAAGCTAATCTACCTTGCTTTTTAGTAAATTGCACACCAATTTTGGCAAAATGGAAGTTGTATTTTCGTATAGTTGATATGGGCAAACCAAGTATATCGGCTAATTCCTCGGTGGTATATGCTGCTTCTGCGGTTATGACTCTCAACATATGATCACCTCCTCTTATCAAGAGAACTATTCTAGGTATATACATAAAAACCTTCAAATAATAAGAGGACCATATTTGGTATTTTGCCGTTAATGTACCAAGGAACAGTTTTAGCTACAGGTAAGATAGCGTGGTCACCTATTTATTTCATGAATTAAATAGGTGCCTCACTTCCTCATTGCAATGGTTTATCCTGCTTTAGCTTCTTTCTGTAATCACTTTTCATTTTCATTCACATTTTTTTAATTCATGTTTTACCGTTAATAATCGACAGCCTAGTATTCTCATAGCTATGGGATAATCCAGGTCCACGTGCTCGATATTTGGGCTCTCTTTTTCATCTTGAGTCAAGATGTTCTCCCTCTCCACTATTCTACTCTCACTTTATTTACTTTTGATATTCATAGACAACAGGAACTTGATCCATTTTTACCGTTTTGGCCACCACATAACGACGGTATCCATCTTTTAAGATCTTTGATCCTTTTTCAATCGTCAACGGCTCATCTAAACGCCCTGTACGTTTTACAAAATCGATAACTTTTTGCGTTTTTTCAGGGTTTGGGCGTGTCTTTAAGAACTCTTCAGGAACAATAATATCATCAAAGTTCAATAGATCTTGAGTTCCCTTCGGTTGATTTGATAGTGTTGTCTTTTTTTCCTCAGTCTTTTTCTCTTCTGTAGGCGCTTGTTGTACTTCTGGCTGAATAGAATTTACTTCTTTCTTCTCTTCCTTTGCTACAGGTTGAGAAACAGGTGCTTGCTCTTCTTCCTGTTTCTTGGATTTCATCTTCTGTGGTGCCTCAGAAGACGCAGAAGCCTCTTGTTTAGGTTCTTTTTTCGCTTCTGACTCATTCTTCTCTTTGTCATTTTTATTCGGGAGAACGGTAATTTGGAAACAGATCACCCCTATTTCACCAGGGCATTCATCAATCGGAATGTCCAACGTTGGTTCCCCTTGAATTAAAATCTTTTCATGCATGATGCTTTTCTTCGTGAGCCCTGTTTTATTAAAGGCTTTCTTCGCAACAAACACGGTATACGAAATAAAGGTACTCTTCTTTAACCCTTTAGGCGCAGATGGTGACCCTTTTTCACGCATATCAAAGGCAACGTAGCGATCATATTCGCGTAAGGGTCCTGTGGCTGATCCTGTTAACGTAATTTTATGTGACATAATAGTCTCCTCCTGCGTAAACTTTAGTTGCTGTTTATTTAGAACACAGTTCTAAATAAACATACTCTATTAAAATATCAGCTTCTAAGAGATTTCTACTTTTTCAAATTAGGAAGCTGTATCTTTTAACTGGTTATGTTGGCGCAAACATTCTTGTTCTTCTGGCGTTAAAGCTTGTCCTAAGTCTTGTTTTACCTGAGCTATTTCTAACAAACTATACGTGGAGCTGTGCTCCTCTAACAGGTCCTCTTCTTCCAGTGTTAGCTCCTGTCCTAAATCTTGCTTTAACTGGATCATTTCAAGCTGTTGATCCAAAGAAATCTCTGATTCCTTTGTAACTTTTTCTGGCTGCTGTTCAGCTTTTAACCAATTTGGAACTAGTTCCTTACGGATAATCTGTTTGGGAGTAGCTAATGTTGTTTCTTTGCTTTCGTTATGTATAACTTCTTGTAGGTTTGCGTATACTGATGAATAATCCTGCTCTTTAGGTTTTACCAATTCATAGAATTGATTTTTCGCAATCTGATAGATTAATCGACACATATCCCGTAGGGATAATGGATTGCCTTGTTGATTGGCTTCATGGACATATTTATCTAACCCCACAATAGATGTATATGCGATGTCATGTAGTTGAACTTTCTTAATCTTAATCTCTGTATCTCGTTTTACAGCTTTTGCAGCATTTTGGATACGAGCATAGAAGTCTTGTAGTTGATGTCCATACTTACCTGCATAGACTTGATTGACTTTCTTAGGCACACCTTTGATATAGGTGAAGGCCTGGGAAACAGACATTAAATGATTATTTATATGATTTACAGGTAAATCAAGGTTAATAAAGGCATCAGGTGATTTATCGTCCTCTAAGCTTGTTGTATCAACGTTTTTAGCACTTTCTGGATGCGTCACAGGACTTGTCACAGGAGTGGTCATTTCTTCTTGTTGAAGCGTTTGTATCCCTGTTGTATCATGGGCAAAAAAGATTTCGTCGCAAATGTGCTGAAAGTTTTTATGGCTTTTAAGGATAAATACATAACTGTCAGGATGAGTACCTGTTGCATCTTCCTTAATGTATCGCGCCACAAGTATAAAGGACGTTGCCTTTAGTGAGCGTACAAACCGAGAAACCGTACTTTTGGACACATTGAATTTCTTCATAAGCGTTTCAGAACGGATCGCTTGAATGCCCGTAGCCACTAGGTTATAGATGACATGATCGAGCATTTCCATTCTTTTTTTAGGAAATTCTTTATGTATGGCTGATTGTTGTTGTTTACAGTGGGTACGAAGAAGGTCTAAGAACTCTTCTTTCTTTTTACGAAGTATGGACTTATTGGTCCATAACCATTTGAATCGTCCATTGAAGGTATCTACATCTTTTAAATAGCAGGTTAATATCTTTGTCATTTGTTCATCTTCTCCTTTAAGGAACACAAAAAAGACACTGTTTCCCTGGAAAAAGGAAAACAATGCCTTGATTTTGATGAACTAAGCCCTTGAAATAGATGTCAATTTCATATAAAATAAAAACATAAGTTTTATCTTATAGAAAAACTAACTCTATTAACAAGAGACTTTGACAAGTGTTTTCCCTACCTTCTTTAGGGGGAACGGTTTAAGTGTGTTGGTCGCACTACTTAAACAGTTGAAGTCTTTTTTCTATCCGCACATTTTTGTTAGTTTTATTATAGCGTTAATTAATCTCATAATTCAATAAAAATTAGTAATATATCTCAAAAGAATTCTTTTTAACTGTTTTTCCCTCCCAATAAATTTGTTTTAATATACAATTCATTTTAAAAAATGAGGAGGATCAAAAAAATCCCCCTCCTCAATATATTAAAAACATGTTATAATCGATAGCCTTTACAATCAGATTACAACACTATAATAATAAAAAGCTTCTACTATCCCCAGCAGAAGCTTTTTATTATTTACCCATTAATTTTTCCCACCAGGTTTTTTTCTTTTCTAACTCTGCACTAGCCGAAGCCTCTTCAATCATTCTTTTACTTTCTGATAATCCTTTTCTTAACTCTCCAATCAACTCAGTATCTTTTCTGTTTATCATTTGCTTTAATTCTTGATTGGTTTGGCTAACTTTCTGTAACTCTTCTACTAACTTTTGATTAAATTGCATTTGCTGTGTCATTTGCTGTTCTTGTTGTTGTAACATCTTTTTTATTTCACTCAGCTCATCGTTTATAGAGATAGAGCCTTTCTCTTCTTGATTCTTGACTGTAATAGTTATAGGGAGCCCATCACTTGCCAAATTATCGTTTACATCTTCTTTTAGTAATCCCTCACTATAAAGTTCACGGATTTTTTTTAATAGATCTAGTGATTCAATACTTATTTTATAGCGTCGACCTTCTTTTTTGAAATTCAAAAACTGTTCATGATTAATTAGGTACCTTTTTAATGTTTCAGGAGGAATATTGGTATATTCAGATGCTTCTGGTACACCAACGAAATTTGCACTTTCAGAATTATTCATTTAATCCACCACCATTTATTAGTGTTTTATGTATATTCACTCAGTTCACAGTCATTCACATGTGAATTTTAAGGAGGTTCACTCAGTTCACAGTCATTCATTTGCTTTATTTCTTTATATTCACTCGGTTCACGGTTATTTACCTGTGGAGTTTGTAGATATTCACCCGATTCACAGTCATCTGTTTATTTAATTCTATATGATTTCGACAAAAAATCAACAAATCCTGTTTTAAGTTTGTGTATATAGTTTATTTTATGAAGTTTCATGGTGCTAGTTTGACTTAAGTTCTACTTGGATGAATACTGGTGTGTTTTATGGTGAATACATGGTGAACTTATGTGAATTTTAGTTAAACTTGTCTTTAGGGGGTAAAAAATGATTTTTAAGTGCAACTAAAGGTGAACTTGTGTTTTGTTGTAATACCAATCTTTGTTTTGTAGAAATAGGAGGGATAGTTAAAATGATTGATACAGGCAAAATGTTGATTGCAAAACATGATATGTATTTGGTAGTGGGCGCTCTCAATCTAATATTAATGCAGGATGTTTTGATTGTTCAAGTTTTATCAGATAGGCATTCAAGTAAGTAGGAGTGAATGTTGTTCCACTGTCAGGAGTAACAACCGATACACTCAAGACTCAAGGGCAAGAAATAAACCCAAAAGACATGAAGGCTTGAGAGGAAGTTTTTTTCAATACCTATAAAATAGACGGCCACGTTGGGATATATGTTGGAGATAATCAGTTTTTAGAATGCCAAGGAAAAACAGGTGTAGCCATCGCAAGTATAGCAAAAGGAACATATTTTGGTGAACGATTTAATGGAAAAGTAAAACGATTTTAAAAGGAGAAAAAGGCGATAAAAAATAAACCAGCACTACTATTTGGAGCGCTTGCCATTGTGATGGCAGGCATAACTATTTTCAACATTTACTTGAATGACAATATCTCCAATACAACAGCTTCGAAACAAATTCAAGTCACAAATGAAAGCTTTTTAAAAAATAAAGAGTTGAAAAAACAATTAATTAAGGTTCATCCTTTTGCCCAAGAACAACAAAAACGAGATTACTTGAATACGGTTAATCAATTCATCGACGTTTCTTACCATTGTGAAAAAGAAGGATTTGAGGAACGGAAAAAGATTGCAAAATCCATCATGGACAAAGAACTTTATGAGCAATTTTATCCTTTTGAAAAGTTTGTGTATGGAGATAGTTATACCTCTACGCCAAACGATTTACAGTTTTATATTCAACAATATGACGGAGGGCAATAAGAGGTCGAAGTCATTGCTGAGTTTACAAATCATCTCGTAATAAAAGATGAAAATGTAGACGATCAAAAACATGATATTGTTCAAGTTTCTTTGCGAAAAGAAGAGAACAAATGGGTGGTCTATAGTATCGAAGAATTGAAAACAGAAATGATGAAATGAGTGATTCAGAAACAGATTCAACAGAAGAAACAGATGCTCATGCGTTAATTACAACACTTTATTCTGACCAACGAAAAGCGAAGAAGGAAAAGGAGTAAAAACCAAACAAGAATATGTGCTTTTAGTCAATGATTTAGAGAAACAGTTTGTCAAAAAGAAATGAATGAATTACAACGTGATATGAAGTACCAAGTACAGGAGGAAAAAGCCGATACAGAATCAAAAACTGCGATGAAAAAGGATGCCATTCAATCGAGTGATGCAAGCATCCAGCTCTATAAAGATGAACAAAAAAGTTTACAAGAAAAGCTCCAAAAATTGAATGAAAAGCAACAAGATTTAGCCATGAAGTGAAAAAACACATGTTAACAGTAGGTCAACATGTGTTTTTTTGAGGTTCACAGTAGGTTCACATCATTAGTTTTTCATGTTCACAGTAGATTCACATGGGAGGGTTTAGGTCAACAGCAGGTTCACACTTTAGAGGTTTTCGTGATATCACGGTTTTGCTAGGCTCTGCCTAGCCTATCACCCCGTGTGATAGCAAAAACCCCTTATGCTCTTCTCTCTATTTTTTGAGGAGCACCACTATTTTGAGGAGTTGACATGAAAGATGGAAATTAAAATAAGAAATGTAGATCCGATTGCAGTTAAAAAAATTGATGAGTTAGCAAAGAAACATAAATTGTCTAGACAGGAATTTTTAAAAGGGTAGCTTGAAACACTGGCCTTTTTTCGTGAACAAGTTGAGCGAGAACATGAACTAGAAAGTTTAATCGAAAAGAATATGATTATGATGGAAAAATGTGCGACATCGATGGAAAACATGAACCATATTCTACTCGAAATGATTGGAGAAGTAGAAGAGTAAGTAGTGAGGTGAGGCAGAATGTCTAAGGCTATTAACAGAACGAATATTGTACCAGGCGTTGTAGTAAAAACAAAATTTATTACTTCTCATCATAAAGCCTTTCAGCAATATGTTGAATATGTAGATCGGGATGAAGCAAAACAAGAAGATAGGCCAGTAGCGCATTCCTTTTCCCTTTATCAAGATTATATGGGAAACCCTGATAAAACATCTTCATTATTTACACATAAGTATGATCGTTTAACGGAGGAACAAAAAGCAAAACTGAAAGAAAGTTTTGAGGAAGCACAAAAAAATAACAGTATTATGTGGCAAGACGTCATTACATTTCATAATCCTTGGCTGCAAGAACAAGGGATTTATGACGCTCGAACACATACAGTCGATGAACGAAAGTTGATGTATGTTACACGACAAGCCATAAGTAAAATGCTTGAAAGGGAAAGGTTAAATGAGTCGGCTGTTTGGTCAGCAGCTATACACTACAATACGGACAACCTCCATATTCATATTGCAACAATTGAACCAAATCCTACACGTAGTCGAGGAAAAAATCAGGATAGAATTAATCATTTAATACGCAAAGAAATGGTTGACCAAAAGAAACAAGATTCTTCTTTTGCATGGCGCAATAGAGAATTAAAACCCTTGTTTTTAATGGTCTATAATCATCTTCCTCAAGATAAAAGGCAGTGGCAATATAGCTACAATACCATTAAGCCATTGAAACCTTATATTAATACATTGAGTGAAAAATATATCAAAAAACATCATCAAAAAGAGTATCAGCAATTAATAAAGAACTTAGATAAAGAAGTAAAAGAATTAAAGAAAGCATACGGGGAGGGGACGAGGGATAAAGGACGCTATGAAAATTATAAGCAAACGAAAATAGATGATTTATATAAGCGAATGGGAAATGCATTTTTGCAAGAAATGAAAGCTTATGATCGAAAGCAGCAAGACGTAAAACGTCTGTTGGATAGAAAGCAATCTGGAAATCAAACAGTGAGATATAAGCAGCATGTACCTGTACATTTTTCACTTCGCAAAATAGAAAAAGCGTTTAAAAGTGAATATGAAAGTTGGAAAAACCAACAGCATTATGAACGAATGCAACGTGAAACAGAACGTGATCGTAACCAACAAAACGACTATGAAAGGGGCTATTAATGGATGGAGAAGCAACGAATGAAGTTAGCCATTGAAGATGAGTCAAAAGCGTATATTGAATCATTTAAAGAGGAGCACGGATTACGCTACACGGGTGATGCCATTGCACAAATTTGTAAAGAGCATGAAACAGCTAAAAACAATGAATGGTCATTAAAGTACATTACGGAAGTAGTGAGTCATCATCTCCATGAGTCCTTAAAAAATGAGTTTCAAACTCTACGAGAAGAGATTCATACATTAAAAGGTGAGATGACAAAAACAAAACTAGGAGCGAACGCAGCAGATAAAAATACACAAATTTTAATTGAATATATGAACGGTCTTTTCTTCCATCATGGATTTAAAGGATTGATGACCATCAGTATGCAGGAGATGGATAGTACAAGAGGAGCGAGAGAAACAGTTGAGAAACGGATTGCGAATCAGCGTCAAAAACGGATTGATTGGGAAGAGTCGAGGGGGAAACAACAATCTCATTGATTTTTTCATAAAAAAGAGATTTAAATACTAAAAGGAGGAATTAATCATTATGTTTTTTAACAAAGATTTAGTGTTAGCTTCGATTAAAGCTGTAGGAGAGGATCATGCTATTGTTTAGTATCGAGATCAGGAAGTAGAGGTGAATTTAAGTCCAGAAGAAGCGAAGGAGTTTCATCAATATGTGGTGCATTAAGAGAATATGTTGGCGCCAATGAATATTAAAACACAGAAGCTTTTTGTGGATTTAGAGGAACCTTGGTATGAACAAGAATTAGAAGAATTAAAGGAGATCTCCTATCAAGAAGAGGAGGATGACAATGAGTAAAACGTATGCGAAAAAATCTGTGGAAGATAAGCGTAAAGCGGTTGAAGAGCTAACAAAAGGGATGGAACAAAAAGTAGGTGCGACAAGGAAGCAGCTTTAACTCCCAGTTTCAGTGTTGCTAATAGATCTACTAATTTAGCAACCTTCCGAGTATAACGGATGTTCTCGCTCGAAACGGCTTTGCCCAACGGCATCGTTCGGTTGCATGAGAGAAATGTGTGGAATCTACTAGCTTATAAGTGGTCCTCCATGCTAGAGAAAGAATGGTATAGAGTAGGTTGGAACTACTTAATAGAAGTTTGTTTACCTATCT
>Ga0268252_1001474_pt1 | contig 13213 bp, 14 predicted proteins | sample AgamicMgSfrz_FD_200244 | JGI IMG/M metagenome (GOLD analysis project Ga0268252, IMG submission 200244) | Agave microbial communities from Guanajuato, Mexico - Mg.Sf.rz (v2) (version 3) | ecosystem: Host-associated > Plants > Phyllosphere > Phylloplane/Leaf | place: Guanajuato, Mexico | collected... | reverse complement strand
GACGCTGAAGAAGGCGTAGATATGGTCGAACTAATGTCGCAAAAGAAAGCGGTCATATTTCATGTACCAAAAAAAGAACTCGGAGATGAGATCGTAAATTTAGTCGTTAACTTACTTACGACAAAAATAGATTTAGCGATGACTTTACGTGAAAAGCAGCATCCGTTCTTTGTACTACTTGACGAACCTCACCAATTCTTGAAATCAGCGAAAACTTGGAAATCCGCTGCAGTAGAAAGTCGTAAATGGCGCGTAGGTTATTGTTTCTTGTTTCATTCTTGGGAACAAATACCGAGAGATTTAACGGAAATTATAAAATCGGCTGGCCCGCATTATACGATTTATAATTCGTCTAAGAAGACGTTCAGTGATCTTGCAGAGGAAATAGCACCTTTCGCAGTAGAAGACGGGATAAAATTAAAGCAGTTTACAGCGATTAATATATGGCGGGCAGGTGACGGTGTACAAAAACCATTCATCGCCACTATGAGTCCTCCGCCAAGCAAACAAAAGGCGCCCCGCTAAAGGGCGCTTATTTTCGTTAACCGAGCATTGCCGAAATCATTACGTATTGCTTTTGATCGCAGTGTATATGAAGCGCATGTTCTACGCCATCTTCGCCGACCAGATAAACGTAGGCTTTCGATGTGTCTTTACGTCGTCCGCCTACCGCAGCGCCAGCGATTCCGGCTAACGGGCCAGCAATAACCGTACCTGCGATTGCTCCGCCAGCCGCCTTACCTGCGCTACGTCTTCCAGACTGCGCCCATTCGATATTAACGAGCGTCCAACGCTTTTTATCCGCGAAAGGTAACTCCGTAATAACTTCGCCTGGCTTGTCGCCTTTGACGAGGCTGGCCGTGCGAATAGGGACCGGAATCATTTTATCCGTTAATACGTGACCTCCGCTTAAAATATCTAACGTAATGCGCTGACGAAACATTGACTTCCAACTCATTGAAATCTCCTCCGTTTTATTCGTATTATCATTATGTACGAACGAAAGCAAAAAAAAGATTCGCAATCGTTCAAATATTTCAGTCGTCATCGCGCTTATTCGGATTATGCTTCGTGAAGAAGTACGCTGTGATGGCCGAAAGTGCTCCGACTAGGGCCGTAATAATCGTATTGCGTACCTCTGAGTCGTCAAAATAAAAAAGCGCTGCACCTAAAATCGTGAGCACCATTACCGCGATTACATATTCGAATCGGAATTTCATTTGTAGTACCAGCCTTTCTCGTCTAGGAATTTACGCACTTTAACGAGGTCCAGTCCGCTAGCTGTAATCGTAGCGCTAGGATTTCCACCTTTCGCTAGGTTCAATGCGCCGTCTAGTCCGATTTTCTTCAAGTACGTACGGAAGTCCGCTTCCATTGACGGATTCAAGCCGCCTGTTTTAATCGTAACCGCAACCGGCTCAACGTCTTTCATTTGAACGAATCCGCCCGGAACAGCCCACGCTGCAGTCGTATAACCGTAAACGCTAAATACTGTGCCGGCTTTTAACGTTTTAGTCTTTTCGCTAACGTCAGCGTTCTTGTATACGCCAGTCGCTTTCGTAGCTTTAACTTGAACGGAGTATTTGTCGCCAAGAGACGTTACTTTCGGCATAGGCTTCGCTGTCTCTACTTTCGCAGGTTCAGCCGGTTTAGTTTCTGCTTTCGCTTTCGCATCGATTAAGTCGGCTAGTTTCGCGATTGTTTTAGGTCCAGCGATTCCGTCTGCGTCTAGTCCGTTCGCTTTTTGGAACGCTTTGATTGCCACGACTGTCTTAGCGCCTGCAATTCCGTCAACAGTTCCGCAATCAAAACCTAGCGAAGTTAGTTTCGCCTGTACATCAATTACCGCTTCACCTTTCGAACCTAATTTAACGATAGTGCTTTCGGCTTCAACTTCGACCTTGATTTCGGAAACGTTTCCGCCTTTGACTTTCGCAATTACTTCCGCTTTGAACTGCGCCCATCCTGCCGGATCCACAACGTAGAAGTGCGGGCAGTCTTTGCCGGTTACGTCGTAGTGGCGAATCATATGCGTAGACGGGTCGATTCCGTGACGTCGACATACATCGGCTGCTAGTTCGATTGTGTTAGCGCGCATTTGCGTGAAGTCTCCGTCGCTGTTTACGCACATTTCGATACCGACCGAGTTAGAGTTACGGCAGCTTGGGTGAACGTATGACTTAGCTCCGACATGGTAGCCGAGTTCATTTTCCGGTAATGCGCGTACGATTTGCGTGCAGTCTACGAGATAGTGAGCGCTAGCAGAACGGTCCGTACTGTTGAAGTAATTACGGTTAGCCATCGCATTAGCGCCTTTACTTTCGTTAGCTGTCCAGTGAATTACGAGGTACTTCGGATCTATTTTCGTTCCAGGGCGGTTTTTACCGCTGATTAACTTTTCGATAATATTCATTCGGCATCTTCCTTTCGTTTTGTACATGCGATATAATTAACGTAAGTGTCGGCGCCGCAATACTTTGGAGAGAGAGGCGCGGCTGTCCGACCGCAATTAAAAAACGATTGTTACCACTAGACCTGCGATCCCTAAGACCACAGTACTAATGATTCCAATCGCCCATTTAATCGTATTTGCTAACTGTTCAATGTCGCGTGCATTCTCTTGTGCGAGCGCCTTTGCTTCGTTGGCTATTTTTCGTGCTTCCTCCGCTGTTGCTCTTGTTTCATTCACTACGTCCATTTTCGCGTCAATACGTACTAGCCATTCGCGAATATCTGCGATTTTTTCCGCTAATTCGTGGCTTGTTGGTTCGGACATTTTGCGCACCTCCTTTATTAATTTTCCATATTTTAATATTTTCTTCTATAAATCTGTTATAATAGTACTAGTAAAAACAAATCAGAGGAGGTATTGAAATATGACTCAAACAAAACAGCGTAGCATGGTAATAGATATCATTAAAGGTATAGCTATTATATTAGTAGTAGCCGGACATTCAGGTAATCCTGACATAAATAAATATTTTTATTGGTTCCATATGCCTATTTTCTTCTTGGTAAGTGGTTATCTGTTTAAGTCTTCAAACAGCCTAAGTAGCCTTAAAGATCAGCTTAGAAAAATAGTTTCTAAATTACTAATTCCTTATTTTACTTTCTTAACAATAATAACAGCCATCCGGTATTTGTATCTTGTCAGCAATAGCGAAATCAACATTTCTCAAATACCTAAAGATGCAGCGTTGACATTTTTTGGAGGAACTTTTTTTCCTAGCCAATATTACGTAGTTATGTGGTTTATCACTTGTATGATTTTCACTCAGGTAATCTTTGCGTTATTCCTCACCCTAATAAAAAACAGAATCACGATTGGTGTACTAATATTTGTAATGTACTTAATTGCGCATATAGAATCAACTATTAGTATGACTCACAAACTATACATACCTTGGGCGGCGGATGTTGCTTTGATTTCAGTATTTTATTTCGCTATTGGATACTTCGTAAAAACACGAATAGATTATATTAAAACACTTCCGGTTAAACTTTTTGGAGTTATTACTCTTTTATTGTCCGTTATATTAGTGGTTGCTGATAGATACCAATACATTTCTTACAACCTGGATTTAAGAGGAAGAACCTACAACCATATATTTTTAGATTTTTTAATACCTGTAATATTCACGACATCTATTCTTTTATTAGGCTCTATTTCGGCGAATATCCCAATATTACGGACGATACTGAGTGAGTTTGGGAAAACATCATTGATTATCATGTATCTACACGTACCTATTAAACTTATTATTGAAAACTTTTACCATAGTAACTCTGTTGTAATCACACTTGGATTATTAATCCCTTACGTATTATCGAAAGTGTTTTTAGAGAGAGTACCTTCTATGAGCTTTTTGTTCTTGGGAGTACAATCAGTCTCTATTTATAGAAAAAACAAAGTTGCATAAGTGTTGAAAATCGCCCTTACAGTTAGTTAAGGGCGACTAATTATTTTAATTCAGTAATAACCAATCAGCACTAGAGGATACACCTTTAGCGACATAAAATTTGTTATTAGTTTCATCTAAATAGAATTGATTTTTATAGTTAGGGGCAGAGGAAGGTGCTGCACTCCCATAAATAAACTGACCTTTTGTGCTATCTGTCGTGGTATCGCTAATGAATAAATTACCTTGTTTATAACTCTTCATATTTGTTTCATCAGTAATAACGTGATTAGGTCCGATAATGGTGTTGTGAACTATCGCTATATTGATAGTACTTCTATTATAAATTGCGATTACTGTACCACTAGTTTGCGATGTTTGAGTCTTATTTGATGTAACGACAATATTCTTACGATTAGGTGCAATCTGAATACATCTTGCATTACTCGTAGCTAAACAATTTATATCGTTATTAGAAACAGAACAATCATCGGCATCGATGAAGATACTTTGTGTAGAGGAACTCACAATATAATTACCGAAAATCTTTGTTCCGGCTTTTGTAATCATCAAGGCAGCCACCCCACCGCTACCGTATTCAATTACATTATCAGCAACTATACACCCGACACCGGATCCCGATAAACTAATACCGTATATTCCGTTTTTTACATCGTTACCTGATATATTAATAAACGCACAAGATGATCCAACTACTATACACGCCTCTCCTAAAGTTCCATTCTTTTCTAATGAATTACCCTTAACTGTGCAATGATTCGATGTAACGACGTTTATTAATCGAACAGTACTATCCTGTACAGTGGAGGTTACTATGTTTGATTCAACAACAGATCGGTTAGATGATTCTATAATAATCCCTTGAACTTTAGTATCTAATATAGTGTTATTAGCTACAGTGCATCCTACAACCCCAGCTAACTCAATCCCGCTATAAGAAACGCCATAAATGTCTTTAATAGTGTTTCCAGTAATAGAACAATAGCCACCGACATATCCAGCTTTTCCATTAGTACAAGAAATACCCATTGAATCACACAACCGTATAGAATTGTTCGAGATGATGTTAAAGCTGTGCCAGTTATGGAGTTCTATGCCGATACCACCGTCAGGGATACTTGATTTTTGGATGTTTTGGATTACATTGTTTGAAATAATGTTTTGAGTACATGCATTATTAGTAGTCGCACCGTCGAATCCTTGTACTCCTCCGTAAATTCCGATACCAACATGTGAAATATAGTTAAAAGAATTATTTATGATTCTGTTTAAATGCGAATCATCTGAAATCCTAACTCCGAAGAATGCGTATAAGTTACTGAAAGAGCAATTACTTACACTATTTCCGGTTGATTTTGTAATAACAACCCCGATTCTCTGAGCGTTAACGAAAGCACAATCTACTACTTTGATGTTTGAACTCCCGCTTGTTATCGTTATTAAACCTTCTTGATTATCCGCTCCTGCGCTACTGTTGGTGTTATCGAAAGTGAATGTTTGGCCATATGTTAAAGTTCCGCCTTCAATTAAAATATTTTCTTTACCGGTAATTTCAATAATACTGTCATTGAAGTTTGTACTTCTTATAACAGCGCCCTTTTTTAATATCAACCTCGTATTAGACTTAGGCTTAAGTGCTCCGCTGATAACGTACTCACCTTTCGGGAAGATGAGCTCACCACCTGAAGACATGCCGTCCAACAAGGATTGTATAGTCGTTTTAGCGTCTGTTCCGTCCGTTCTCGCTCCTTTAGCTTTAGCATTAGTAGCGATATCTTCAATTTGCGTGCTGACATCACTAGATAAAGCGTCAATTTTGTTAAAGTTGCTATTTAATTCCGCCCGCTTGAAATAATCGGTCTCCGCCCAAACGTCCATACCTAAATTCGGCGTTTTATTCGATGCCATTTAATCGACTCCCTTCGTTGTTAAAAACGCAAATAAGCCCGCAATTAAATGCGAGCGTGCTGCGTATCACCCCATTAAAAAGACCTCAAAAGAACTAATTGAAATCGTTGCCGTAGGGTCCGTGAGTTGACCCATTAGCCTAAATAAACGATCTTTACTTAAGTCTATAACCCTTGCTCCGCTGTATAATCTAGTTAGTTGACCGTTTTGTTGGAAGGTTGCTGTTATATCGACACTATTAATATCTTTGGGGTACATTAGAACTTCCATCAAGAAATCACCGTTCGTGGCTTGTTTGAAGCTAGTTAATTGTGAGCTATACACTCCTAAACTATCTGTAGAGTAGACACTAACACTCTTATCACCGTCACCAGTAACATTGCCTCTTACCAAAAATCTCATGCGTTGATATTTACTTAAGAAGAAATTCGCCGGTAGCTTACCTAAATACGTACCTAAATATAAAGTTGTATTGGAAGTAGTACCAGTTAATGAAACCGAAGTAGTATCAACACCAATACGATACTCATTGTTGGAATTAAGCGAATATAATCTAGTCTCTCTTCCGGCACCGAAGTTAGTGAAGTTAATCAAGTTACTAGAGAATACTGCGCCATCGTTTATCCACTCTCCGCCTCCTTGTGTTTGCACCCCGAAATTACAATTCATAAACGTAGAAGAAATTACGCCAACACGTGAATTCATATCGATAATCAATCCAGCGACAGAACAACCATCCGCGGAACTATAATCTACGTGAGCAACTGCGTTTCTGGATACGAAATAACCTCGTTGACCGCCTATCGCCTTACACGGATAACTAGAGTCTCCAAAAGTCCCACTAGACGAATACTGAGCTCTAAACCCTGAATCTATACAGTTAATAGTGGTGCATTTACCGAAGAAGAAACTAACGTTTCGTATAGCAGCAAATCCAATATCGCAGTTTTCAGCAATACAATTTCGGACATCTACGAAACCGCCATCGCGTTTGTAAAATCCGTATCCGTTGAAATCGTTTGTGAAATTTTTAAAGTAGATATTCGTTAGTTCAAGACGTAAATCCGGACAACGTTCTATTCTAATACCGATGTCGCGAGTCGAAGTAGCTCCGTCAAAAACAGTAACCGGTTTACCAGCTGCGTCAACATCTCCGGTAATCTTTAAAGGGAACCGAAAGCGAGGAAGGTTATAAATTGTTACTCCTTCCGTAAATGTCCCGGTTATTTTAATTTCCCAGGCACCGCTAATAACGCCGTCTCCTTTCGCCATTAACTCATTTATTGCACGATCTAGCGTTTTAAACGGTGCCGCAGACGTACCAGAATTCGTATTGCTCCCTGTCGTTGAGTTTACGAAAAGTTGATTCGTAACCGCCGTATCGTATGTTGCTAATTCGTTAATCTTTCCGTCGATTGTTTCGAAGTTGTCGTTAAACTCTGTACGTTGAAGATAATCAGTAGGCTCCCACGTATGCAGATTTAAATTCGGTGTTTTATTCGATGCCATATCACCGCCTCCTCTTTCGTATTAATCAAACTCTAGTCGTGTGTCGACCGCCTTAAATTGAATTGTATCTGTATCCGCTTGTGTCGTATCCTCGAGGTCAGCCATTCTAAGAGACGGCGGTTGCGGGTACGAACTTTGCAACTCTTCCCACTCGTAAGTATCCGCCTCCTCATACATCATTGCTGACGCTTCAATCTCCGACCACGGAACGTATGAGAACGCAAAACTCGGTTTGATGTGCGCAGGTATAACGTCAGTGACCGCCTCTTCAATGTCAGAGAAGTTAACCGGCCTACCTCGTCTTCCTGTCGTTTTCACGTTGACTTCGTATTTGTCCGCAAGTTCTGTAATATCAGCTGCACAAAAGGCGTCGACGATATTATTAAGAAGACCTACCGTAGTTGTGCCGGCGCCTCGTAATTTCGCATTAATAAACTGACGTCGTTCTAGCAAACTGCGCGAAGGATCTGGTGTAATATTTAACGCTGTCTCCCAACGGTCAAGCGCTATGTCTGATGTATTAACGAAATACTGATCGAATACTTTTTCTAACTGCGCGCTAACTCGCGAAAACTCTTTCGCTTCTGCTTCGATGATTCGCATTGCTTCGCGAATGTCGTGGTAATAATGCGGTAGGTAATCTTTCATTTCGTATAAGACGTCACGCTTAGAAGCGAATGTATCGATATATGAACCCGCGACTAAATCCGCTTTAATCGTTTTGAAGAACGTTACTTTTCCGCTTGCTTTTGCTGATGCGGACGGCTTACTTCCGATGTATTTGATTACGCGAGACTCTTTCGTTGAAGTTGCCGCACTCGCTGAAACGCCCGATTTAATGTTAATAACGCCGACTAACTTAGTTGCCGACAATGCTGTCGATACTGCAACCGCTGAAGAAACACGAAAAAGACCACGCGCAGATAATTGCGTTGTGGCCGTTCCGTTTAAGTTAAGTTGTTGACCGAATAATAGTTCCGCCATTTATAGCACCGCCTTAAGTAAGAGTGACGGTGATGTCTCCTGCCGCCACCTTAAGCTGATCGTTGGTTGCGATAGATTTTGTCGTAAGTAATGGTCCGTAGTACAACATGTTTCCGGCAGTAGATGCGTCAAAGATAGCGATATGAGTCACCGTTCCCCAACCGGCAGTCGCGACTGGAAATAATACGTCTGCACTGCTTGCACTTGCGCCATTACTCGGTGCTGCAAACGTAATAGCCTGACGAGCATATCCACCGCCTGTAACTTCCGTACCTGTTTTAGCGTCAGTGGGATCGCTTGTAAATAACGATAAATACACCGTCGTAGGTGCGTTATATGGAATACCTCGTAAAGTTGCGTTAACTAACGCGTTTTCTAAATAATCGCTCATTGCTGTCATCGAAAATCCTCCTTAGTTTACCGTTACGACAACGGAGCCCACTACAGGTACTTCGTCCGCCGCTAGGATTATATTTGCGACTGCTGTATTCGCCTTTAAATCGGCATAGTCAATAACGCCGTCCGCGTCGAGAATGGCGTTACCAATTTGCGTATATCGAACCGTCGTCTGATCGAAAGCAATCGTTTGAAAGTACGTTTTAAGATTGTCGGCAATCGCTGCCGAAACTGAATCGATAGAAGTGCCGTCTGTTAGCGTAAGTGTTGCAGTTACATCGACCGGAACCTCTGTAACGCCAACTACTGTTACGGTAGCACCGACCGGCCTTTCTTCTTCGATATAGGCTTGCGCTGCTGCGATAACCTCGTCTGAAGGGCTTCGTTTATCTTCGTTAATTAAAACGACTTTAACCGTACCTGGCCCGTTCCATAACGGATAACAAATCGCATTAGATACCCCGCTGACTGACTTCGCCCATGATTCGTATTGATATTTGTTTCCACTTGTAATCGGTCGGCCTACGTGCTCTTTATAGCGAGCGAGTAAATCTTCGTCTGATTCTTCGTCGTATCCGCCGGTAAATACGTCGTTATTCGTTACGACAGCAATGCCGGGAATATCGCTCGTATCGTATTCAGTGATTTCGCCTGGGCTTACGTTTCCGTCTGCGCCTCCGACTTCCGCTTCTACTCTCGCTGTCGCTGTACTGTCAAATGTTGTGACTGTCTCGGTTGTAACGAAGTAAATCGGCTCGTCATCGGCTGTACTAACACGAGTTCCCATTGGAATGTCAATACCGTCGAGTCCTTCGAATGTAACTTCGCCAGTCGCTTTCGTTGCTTCTTTTCGCGTTAAACCTTGCTCGGCTGCACGTCGGTCCATATATTCGCCGTATGTGTTGTCAATAAATCCGAGGTCAAGTACGTTATCCATTTCGGTATAGGCTTGCGCTAACTCGATGGCCGCTGGCGCCAACATATCGTATACAACCGAGCCTTCTCGTTTATCTACATCGGAAGGGAGGCGGGCTAACATGCGGTCAAGAATGTTTTCATATGTTTCGCTATCAAAAATCGTCACTCTTACACCTCCACTTCTTCGAATGTAACTTCCACGCCGTCAACATCGGTAACAGAAAAAGACACCGTAACTATGTCGCCCGAAGAAGTTACTTCGAGATCGTTTACGCTGTCGATTCTGTCGTCATATATTAAAGCCTCTTCTATAACCCTCGGAATCTCCGTTTCCATAAAGGCTTTCGTTACGCTTTCGCCGATTAAGTCGTCAAGTTCGCATCCATAGGCGTCTGTATAAATCGGGAATCTTTCACGCGCTGTAATCAAAGCTTTGTATACCGCTTGCTGCAACGCTTGTTTATTATCAATGAATCCGCCTAGTCGCCCGTTCTCAAAATCGATTTTATATGTCTTGGAAGGCTGGGATTCTTCGTTAGCTTCTGCCTCGGTGAGTAGTTCCGCTAATTCTTCTTCGCTAAAATCCGGTACTAAAGGCATTAATATCTCACCGCCTTATCGATTACGTAGAAAGTCTTATGCGAATCATTACTTACAACGATTACTCGGTCGCCCTCTTTTAACGGAGTATCGACGACTCTACCTGCGAAAATCAAGTCGCTTTTATCGAGATCAAATCCGAAACTATCAAGGCGAATTAAAACTTCGGGCGGCGGTGCTGTGACCGTGCCAAGTTCAATTTCAACGTCTTTGTTATGACCATGTTTACGCATAAGTTGTATCAGCTGCGAATAACCGGTACCTTGTGGTTTTGTCATGCGACCGCCTCCTTAGAATTTAATGAAGTTGCGTGGATTGACTGGGTTCTTCCAACGTCCGTTATGAATCTCGAAGTGTAAATGCTGTCCGGTTGATCGTCCGGTATTACCCATCAGTCCGATTTGCGTTCCTTGCGCCACTTTGTCACCGACTTTGAATCGACGCGAACCTTTGCGCATATGGCCGTAAACTGTTTCGTATGTCTTACCGTTAATGTTATGAACGATGAAGATAACCTCGCCATAACTTGCCGATACATACGATTTTGATACGGTTCCGCTTGCTGCCGCCTTAATTGGAACGGTTCCAGCTTTCGCAATATCAAGTCCTTCATGCGCTCTGCCCCAACGTTGCTTCATTTCGCTTGTGACCACGCCTTCACACGGTCTTATGAAGCCGGTGCTATTAGTAACCTTTCCGCCTGCTCCTGGCGTAGTAGTTGTGACCGTTGTAGTTGAACCTTCGTAATAACGAAGTACATGCGGAACATAGTTAACGTCACCGTAACGTCGCCAGCCATGTTTCTTCGCCATCATAGACGAGAATGCTTTCGCATTTGCCATCGAATATCCACCACGCGTCAACGCCCACGGGATAAAGCCTTCTCCGAAATTGTACGATTGGAGCGCGAGTTTCACGTCGCCTTTAGATTTTCTTAACGTATTTGCGAAGTACTTAACGCCTTGCTTGATCGATGCTTCATAGCGAAGTACATTTCGCCCTAAACCAAGCGATTCGCTCGACTGCATTAGATCCGGATAGCGTCCGCCACTTTCTTGCATCATAAATGCCAATAAAAGCTCCGTATAAGCCTCGATTCCGTTAATTCGAGCATACTTACGGACCATTGGTTCCCATTTACGTACAATTTGCGGAACTTTCGCTCTGCCGCCTTTAATCGTCGTTGTAGTTGTCGTAGTTGATCCGCCTGAACTTCCCTCAGCACTTTCCGCTTTCTTCTCTTCTGGTGGATCGTAATCTTCTTCCGCCATATCGAACGTACGAGATAGTGTCAAAGACATCGTATGGTAGCCGTCTGGACTGATATTGTGCGTGTCGGTGATAACGTAAAAAGCGCCGGAAATCTGCGTCATTGATTCGCGAACTAATATTGACGTTCCGCTAATAACGTTTTCGATTCCGAGCGCTTCTAAGTTGAACTCCTGCTCCGGTTTATTTATTTTCGGCAACATACTTTTCGCGAGTGCCTGCAGTTTCTTTTCGTTAGTGATTTCGCTTACGTGCTCGTAGTGTTGCATTGTTCCGTATACATTCTTGGCGTTTTTATCAACCGCAAAAGCTTTAATCGGTTTATCTTCATCGCCGCCAGTTAAGCTAACTTGTGTTTTAACGTCGTCCATATTTGAAGAGTAAGTGGCGCTAAGTAGGTTCGCTCCATCTTCGATATACATGCGTGTTAGTTGCTCCTTACGTTCTAGCAAATGCAAATAGCCGCCTTTTGAATGAAGCGAAAATTGGCGGTTGTTCTTCTTACGAGTTTCAGTTAATGCAATAACAATTACGTCCCACAACGTTTTATCACGAAGGATTAGCTTCGGTATAACGTAGCCGGTATCGGAGATTTTCCCCATCTTAATACCGAATCGTTTACACAAATACTTGACGATATCAGACGCTTTCTTATTGTCGAATCTGTAACTATCGGAAACTTTCGTTAAGTAGTGATTCGCGTCATATGCTGTAATGGACTGCTGTCCTTGATCATTAATTTCGTAGCCGAAGATGATTCCTTGAAACAGTTCGTTTTTCCCTGACAGAATCCGAATTCGACGCCCTAGCTTAAACGCGACCTCGCGATTCTCCCCGTTTTTCGTATTCATAAGTGTAACGTCACATTTACGACTAGCCTGCGCTAAATCACCTGAAATGGAAACGCCCATATTGGCATCATTCATAAATATCGCTTTACTACCTTCGTAATAAATAACACTAAGAGTTGTGCGATCAGTATCGTACCCACTATTAACGATAACTTTTTTCGTAGCCATTACGGAATCACCAACTTTACTCCTGGTCTTATTACGAGGTATGCGTGTTTTTTAACTTTCGTTTTATTAGCGTTATAAATTTTAACCCATTGCTTCTCGTCGCCATAAAAACGCTTTGCGATATGAAGTAGGATATCATTCTGCTTAGTCGTATAAACCCGCGTTTTACTTTTCGTACTAGGTGGGCGAGTTGTTTTCGTAGTCTCGTAGCGAACCGGTAGCCATTTGAACTGCTTCAACGTAATAGAGAAGTAGATGTCGCCAGGATTTCCCGCACGTTCAACTTCGTAAGTGAAATCGCGAACAGTTACGAGGTAGTTTATCTTCGTTCCAGTTACGACGAATCGAATAGGAAGCTTACGGTCACGCCATTTCTCGATGATTGCTACGTAAGTGTAGGGCGCCTTGAAGCCGCGATATTCGCAGTACGACGAATTGTAGTGCGCCGGAAAGAACGTTCCGAATGAGAATTCCTTTAAGCCGCGATCACCGAAGATTGTTACTTCGCCAAGATTAGCGACTGTTACGTCGTTGAAGCCGAACGGTGATGTTACGTTGAGAGTATCGGGATTAACCGGCAGTCGCACACGTTCGGTATTGCGGTCATTCGTTAACCAAAATTCAATCGCCATTATGCGCCTGCCTCCCCTGCTAAGTAGATTTGTCGTGCGAGTGATGCCGCTAGTTTGT
>Ga0268252_1001471_pt1 | contig 13248 bp, 11 predicted proteins | sample AgamicMgSfrz_FD_200244 | JGI IMG/M metagenome (GOLD analysis project Ga0268252, IMG submission 200244) | Agave microbial communities from Guanajuato, Mexico - Mg.Sf.rz (v2) (version 3) | ecosystem: Host-associated > Plants > Phyllosphere > Phylloplane/Leaf | place: Guanajuato, Mexico | collected... | reverse complement strand
ATCCATAATCTTAGCTGTGTTCACGGCTAAATCTTGAATCTTAGCATTAGTAATAGCAGCATCGGCTACAAGTGCAGTAGTGATAGCAGCCGTTTGAATCTTAGCCGTATCAATAGCAGCATTGGCTACCTTACCATTAGTTACAGAACCGTCTTGTAAGTTACCTGAATCTACAGCGTTATCAGCTAATTTACTGTTATCAATAGCACCGTCTGAAATTAATTCGTCTGTGCTAGGTTTCCATTCAGAAGCAATAGAACCCTTTTGTAACATTGGTTTAGCGAACCATAATCTACCGTTACGAACATTGTAGACCTGAATACGGACATAAGCTGTATTAGCTGGTGCTGTACCTGTTAGCACGAATCGTTGCCATTGACCATTAGCACTAGGAACAACTTGAACACTAGGAAATCCAGCAATTCTATAACCGCCTGAATCCATGAAATCAATGTTCATCTTAGCCCCGTTATCGAAGCTGGTAATATCGTCTGTCATAGTGTAAACAGACGCTACCCAAGCTTGACCAACAGTAGTAGGTGTGTTCTTGTAATAGTAAATAGCATTAGCCCACGTATCAGCACTTAAGCCACTTTGAATGTTTTTAATACTATTAGTACCATCAAAGTTAGTACTAGTATCAACACTAACACCCGTTGCAAAATACCAATCTGAACCAGTAGGTAGTAAAAGCTTTGCATTCTTGATGTAATTGACACCATCAATAGTTAAGCTACCAGCAATAATAGAATCAGCTTTAAGGTTAGTTACGTTAACTTTATTAGCATCAATCGTACCACTTGTAATCTTGTTAGCTGATAAGTTAGCAATCTTAGCGTCTACGATACTTGCATCAGCAATTTTAGCCGTATTGATAGCAGCATCCATAATTTTAGCGTTAGTAATTGCACCGTCTTTAATCAATCCAGTGTCGATAGCACTTGTTTGAATTTTAGCAGTAGAAATACTAGCATCTTGAATTTTGGCATTATCAATAGAGGCGTTACCGATCTTTGCATTTGTAATTGCAGCGTCTTGAATCTGTGCAGACGAGATAGAAGCGTTAGCAATTTTTGCATTAGTGATAGCAGCATCTTGAATGTCAGCAGTAACAACTACTAATTTATTAACACTAGCACGATCAATTTTAGCATTCGTAATAGAAGCATCTTTGATCTTTGCAGTATCTACAGCAGCATTAGCGATTTTAGCATTTGAAATACTAGCATCAATAATGTTTGCTGAACCAATTGCAGCCGTGGCAATTTTAGCGTTATTAATTGCAGCGTCCATTATCTGTGCTGTTCCTACAGCTAAACTACCAATCTTAGCCTGAGTGATTGAAGCATCTTGAATGTTAGCAGTCCCTACAGCAAGTAAATCTATGTTAGCATTCTTAATTTCAGCCGTACCTATCTTAGCAGAAGTGATAGCAGCGTCACGGATTTTAACAGTACTTACAGCACCATTACCTAACTTAGAACCAGTTACTGCACCGTCACCTACTTTATTATTAGTTACCGCACCGTCTTGTAACTGACTCTCTGCAATCTGTCCAGCCATTTCATCAAAATCAGATCTTGTAACTTTTTCCCAACTATGAGTATCGGTATGATAAGCATACATAACATTGTTAGAAGTGTTTAACCATAATTGACCGTCTGTGAATGTTCCCACGGGTTCCGTGTCTTGTTTAATGATTAATTCTCCACCCTTGCCCCAAGCAGCAGCATTCATAGAGATAGTTTGCTGTAAAGCTTTAATAGCAGGGTCTACAATTAATTCAAGTGGAACAAAGTTTCCAAGATCGACACTATCTTGTGAAGGGTCAGTATAAGAACGTTTTAATTCTTTTACACGTCCCTCAATAGCTATAGGTTCCTTGAATGATTTATCTTCAACGTCAATAGTATCACCTAAGCGAAGGCGTTTAGCTTCATAGCCAGTTATACGTTCTAAAGTAGTAACACTAGCAGAATACGTAACTACAGGCTGTGAACGTGTTTCTAATTCTTTGATAGTACTGTCTTGTAGTTGTGGCTGTGTTTCAGCATCATCATCAATCAGCACTCCAAAACGATGTTTATCACCACTCATTCCCCACATGTTCAGGGCATAGCGTGAACCAATCCAGTCAGTGCCTTGTAAGTGATAATAATTTCCATCATCAAAAGCTGGTAAACTAGTTAAATCAATTCGTGTACTAGAATCGTCACCTTTACCAACACCTATAATCGCTGTAACAATCTGTTCACTATTTTCAGTACGAGATACACCCTGTAAATCATAAGAATAATCAAAGCGAACATTGGTTACATTTCCACGCTGTTGTACAAAGTGAACTTTCTTGTTTACTAGATTAGTTCCAATAAGATCAACAGTGTAATACATTTCAACATTAAACGCTGTACGAATATCTTGTAATGCTTCTAAGACTGTCTTATAGTCTTCAACTTTAAAGTCAACACTAAAGTTAGTATCCTCAATAGTACCAACAGTCCAAGTAGAACTATTTGTAATGACACTATTTACAGCATTTGTAAGAGTAGTACTGTTTAAAGTTAGTGGGCGTTGAACGTCACTTAGTAACTCAGTAACAGCAGTGTTTTCAGCGAATACATTCTTAACACGTTTATTGTCACTATATCCGTCTGTGATTTCTTTAATAGTAAATAGAATATTGTTTCCGTCTAAGTCACGAATAATTACATGACCTTCTACAGCCAATAGGCTAGAGTCCTCATGATCTGAGGGCACGGAAAACTCATAAGTGCTTACATCTTCTAAACTCTCAGTGTGTAAGTCATTGAAATATGGCATAGCTAAAGGGCTGCCATTACTAGCAACCCCTAAAGTGTTTTGAAAACTATCTAAAATGAAAATCATTTATTATAACCACCTTTCACGGAATCTGATTGATACATCAGCAATAGGAGGCGAAACTATTAAACCATTAGTTCCTTTCTTCAAACTAAAGAAATCAGAAGAGGGGTCAAGAACAGTAAAAATAGGTTCTCCATTCTTAAGTACAATTGCACGTTGATTATCAATTGTTACAATGTCACCAGTGTTAAAAATGATTGGTGTTTGCGTATCATTATTTACGCTACCGTCTGTTAATTCTTGTACCTTTAAGTCTGCTAAATATGCACTCTTTACAGGTGTTCTAGTTCCAAAAGCACCAACATGAATTTGAATTTTAGATAGAGAAGCAGTAAATAAACCTGAACTATCTAACCATTCTTTATATAAGCGTGAAGTGTGATTTCCTTTTGAATCTACTTTAGCTATATAAGCACTCCATTTTTTACCTCTACGGGAAATACGGATAACTCCGTTAAAGTTAGCAAAGGTTCCTTTCTTATCTCCGTAAGATTGAACAATATACTTACCACCAGTTAAGGCACCTGCCCTTGCCTCAAACATTGGATATTCGCCTTCACTTGCCATGTCTTTAAGTGCAATCTTTCCAAGTTGGGTATTATTGGAATCTAATAAATAAACCTCAACACGTCCTATTTGATCGATTTTGTCAGAGTCAAGACCTATCATTGCATCTACCTGAAAATCATTAATAGAACGTGATAATGATTTAATAGCACTTGCACCGTGCCAGCTTGTACCTTCTCCATAGTCACCGCCTGATTGAGATACGTAAGAACCATTTGAAGCAAAGCTATTAACTACACTTCCTCCATCTACGTTACTAGCAGAAGTCCAGCCTGAATAAGCTGTGAAAGGGTCAGTTAAAACATATGGGTTAACAGTTACAGCAGTCTTTTCTACGTTGTTAGATTGTCCTAACATAACAAACTTGTCTTCCGTTATAACGGAAATTGAAGTGGACGCTGCTTTCATTGTTAAGTCAACAATAGGGTAAGTATCAATTCCACCGTCATTTTCAACATTGAAAGGGTCAACAGTAGAGATAGTTTGTGTTACTAACTTTTCAGCAGTAGCTTCTTTGTATGGACTAGGAATAAGAAACTCTAAAGTAGCATGACCAACACGAAACAACTCTTCAATCTCAGAGTCACCAACGATACGTGCCATATATTGTTTGTCAGGTTCATCCATAATAATTAATGGCTGCAAGTCCTCATAGAAAAGCCATTGTGCTAAATCCGTAGATTTATTCATAATGTCATATTGATCTTCTGCAATTAGCTGAACCTCAAACTTAATCGTTCTAGTTCCAATCTCAACCCCAAAATCATATTCACCAGCACGTCCATAAACCTTTTCAGTCTTTGAATCTAGTGTAGGTAAAATTGGATAGCTAACTTTGTTAACTTTTAGATAGCTAGGCATATCAACACCAGCAAAATTAATCATTGTATTTCCACCTTTCCTTTAGTGTGATAAAAAGAAAAGGCACTCGCCCTTACTTAGCGTAAGAGAAAGTACCTTTTGCACGTTCAGCAATTCTTTGTTTCTTTTCCATTTCCTTGACAATTTTAGTAATGTCAGCCTCTTCACGAATCACGACAGGTTCGTTAAAGTTAATCGTATATTGGTTAACTCCACTTGCCTTACCTTGACTTCCCTTAACTTTACTTAAGTTCTCTGCAACAGCATTAGCAAAAGGTGCCATATAGCGTTTATGCTGAATTGGCATTACGGCTTCATTTCCTTTTTCTCCCACTCCATGAGAACCGTTACCTAGTAAAGTAGCAGCATTGAAGATACCCCCCTTAGCGTGCCAGTTAACCTTGAATGTAGGAACTTTAACCTTTCCTCCAAAGGCAGCCTTAGTACCTACTTCAACAGAAGGAAGTTTGAACTTAGGAATAGAGATTTTCATTTTGGCAAACGCCCCAACGATCTCTTTAACGATTTTCAGAACAGTAGATTTAGCTTTCTGTACTGGTTTTTCGATGGCAGATTTTACTGCATTCCATACCTTTGTAGCCCCACTCTTTACCGCATTAAAGGATTTCATTACCGCATTTTTCAATCCGTTAAACGTTGTCGTAGCAAGGTTTTTGATACCTGAAAAGCTTCCTTTCAGACTTGAAGTAATAGCACGCCACACGTTAGCTATGAACTGCTTCAAGAAATTTAGTACTGAGGATATAGCACCCTTAATACCAGTCCATGCAGATTTTACCAGTGAAAGCCCACTCTTACCAAAAGCAGCAAGTGGTTTAAGTAGTTTACCAAGCATATAGAGTTGAACTAAATTCCAAATTAAGATAAGTGCATTTTTGAAAATTGCTTTCACATTTTCCCAAGCACCCTTGAAATTTCCTTTCAAAATATTGGAAAATAATTGAATTACATTCTTTATGATTGCTATACTTGAAGTGATTACTGACTTAATGTTATTCCATGTTCCGACAATTATTTGAAGGATAAACGGCATAACAAATTGGATAATTTGCCATATAACCTTAAAGGCTGCAACTACCACAGGGGCAATATATTTCATACAGAAATCTACAGCAGTCTTGATTAAGTCCCATCCAGCAGAAGCTACAGAAATAATCTGAGGCATGATGGAAGATATGAAACTAGCAATAGCCTGAAACGCTGTAAGTACTGTTTGCCAAATAGCAGTAAGAACAGGCATGATCTGTGCCTTATGATTATTCCATGCTTGTGTCATGAATTGAACCGCAACAACGATACCGTTAATTACAGCAGAAACTACAGTCCCTAGCATAGTCATAGCATTTCTAAATAGTGGTAATAGCACGTCAGCAATGTTACCAACCACGACAGCAAACATATTACCTAATGTAGTCCACAGACTAGACATAGTTCCTGAACCACCAGTAACAGCTTGAACTAATCCAGTGAATGCAGTTTTCAAACTATTCCATGCAGCCATAACAGGGGTTACAAAGTTATTTAAAACAGCAGCTTTAATGCCATTCCATAAATTTGTAAATGCAGCAGCAAAGGAAGTTGAGTTAGTCCAAAGTTGTTGGATAGCAACCCACAGCCCAACTAAGGCAATAGCTACAGCAGCAGCCACACCAACTACAGCCAGCATCCCTAAAACGAATGGTGCAATCATAGCCCATAATGCAGCGAATGAAGCAGCTACACCCTCAGCCAAAACACCAGTTACAGCCAGTGGTGCTAACAATGCACCGAACACTAATGTAAGCATTCCGACAGCCATAATCATATTAAAGATTAATGGATTTGCAGCAGAGAACTTAGCTACCATGTCAGCGATCTTAGAGACAAAATTCATTACGGCTACCATTGCAGTAGCAAAGGCTGTAATGAAAGGTTGCATAGCATTTACTAAACTAGATTTCATATTGTCAAATGCTGGTTTAACACGCTTATCTACAGTAGCAGCAAGGGTAATCATTCCCCAAGTAGCAAGACCAGCAGAAATTCCGAAACCTAAGAACGCACCCCTAGCACGGGCAATACCTTGTGAAATTAAAGTCATTTCGTCTCTAACTTGTTTAAGGCTTGCACCTTCACCAACACGCTGTAAGGCAAGGTTAAGTACGCTACCTTGACGTGCTGTTTGTTCCATACGAGAACCTAACTGTAAGAAACCATTTGTTAATGGTGCTAGGTTAGTATTCTGTGAAATAGAACTCATAAGCTTACTAGCTTGTGTTGCTTTTTGCTGCAAGAAGTCATTCTGTGCTTGCATACTAGCAATGATTCTAGCACTGTACATTTGATTTAACTGTGCGAATCCAGCAGTAGACTGTCCAGCCTCTCTTAAAGATTGTGCGTATCTTTGTAAGTGAGAAGGTAAAGCAGAAAATTCCTCTTTGATAGATTGTGAAACTCTTCGCCCTGCCATTGAAAAGTTATCGTATTCTGCAACAGCTTGTCTTAAGATTGTGTATTGACTTTGCATGTCAGTACCAAATTGTCTAGACATTGACTGAGAAGATTGAGAAAAACTATTCATACTTCTGTTCATCCTAGACGTGCTATTTTGGATTGTGCTGCTTAAATCGTTTGCTGTTGTTCTCATGTTTGACATTCCAGCAGACATAGAATCCGTGGCACCTTGCATAGTAGCTTGCATAGCAGCAGTATTAGTACCAATAGTGTTACGTAATCCATCGATAGTCTTTGATACTTTCTTTAACTCACTGTTAAACTTTCTAGTATCAAGTGTTAACGACACTAAAATATCAGCTAACTTTGCCATTTCTTCACCTTCCTTTTACGAGAAAAAAGGATAGCCAAAGATAAATGTTATTCACCTTTAGCTACCCCTTTCTTACTCTTTATTAAATTTTTTAATCAACTCATTCAGCTTATTATCTTTTTCTTCTTTATCTATTGATGTGAAAGTACTATCATCATTATGAATAATTGGATTACCCATTTCGTCATAATTAGGCTTGTACAGCTTCTTCATGTCTACGCCCCGTTTACCGTAATTTCCTGAGGCGGTCATAAGTAGAGAAGTTTGCCAAGCTGTACGCTGCATTTCTAAATCGCTATCAAGTGATTTAAAATACAGTTTAGCGTTAAGCATGTCGTGATACTCTGGAAGGGTCAAACTAAACAGTTCATGAGGTTTCAGGTTTAATAGCCCATAACCGAACTGTTTAATCTCCTTCCAATTTAGTTTTTTACGTCACCCATTGCTACGCCTAGTGCTTCTTGAACTTCCTTCATATTGTCCATAGTGATTAATGAACCAACTTGTTCCTCTGTTAACTCAGTGTCTTCGTGACGTAATCCAGCAGTAAGTAAAGTACGCATTGCACGAATAGAGATTTTATCCCCTAATTCAGCAAGTGAAAATCCTAGTTTGTCCTCAACTTCAATAAGTGCGTTAAGATCGAATTTAATCACACGTTCTTTATCTAATGTAATAACTGCTTCTCCACGTTGTACGTTTGCCATAATATTAATTCCTCCAATAGTAAGTTTGTTTGCTTTAAGCTAAATTAAGTTAAGTTATTTTACATATGCATTAACAGCATCGGTAACAGCTTTTACATAGTTGTTAAATTCTGCGTTAACACTTGTTCTTCTACCTAAACGGGTGTTAGTTGTAAAGAAAGCATTTCTCTGTGCTGTACTAAGTTCTAACTGAACACCTAGCCCACGTTTATTAGCGTTAACTAGATTGTCAGGGTCTTGTCCAGTAATAGGTGAGTCGTCAGGTTCAATTTCGGCACTAAAGCCAGCAGCTAAAAGGTTTTCATAAACCATGTGCTTTAACTCTAAATCCATGCCTCCACACTTTGTGTTCTTCACGCTATCTGAGTAACCGTGATATGATACGGTATAGAATGAATTATTAATAATCCATAGCCCGTTTGGTTCATCAAAATTCGTGCTAGTAATATGCAAGTCTGTATTTCCACTAGACTTCCAACCCTCGAAACAATAATAAGAATGTTCAGTACCAGCAGAGAAAAGGCACAATTCAGTTGCCCCACTTTCTATGCCTCCACCGTGAGGTGTTACATAAGCTATTTTGGAAGGACGTACACCATATAAAAGGTGATAGTCCACTCCATATTTATTAGCTTGTGTTAGTTCTTTATAGTTCTTGTATAAGTCTGCCATCAATTAACCTCCTAAGCTTGTAGTATTAAAGCTACTTCCATATTGTTATTAGCAATTACTCTTACATAACCACCGTTAACCGTGTAGCTAATATAAACAAGTTTATTAGTTGGTATAATATAGGTGCTTACGTCAGCCCAAGATAGACCGTCTGAACTCTCCTGTATAGTAACAGCAGAATCTTCATTGGCATCATTGAACCTAAATGAAACCCCTTCATATCCTCGTACATCTAAGGTAGGTGAGTAATACTTGCCTTCACTTAATGTAAGTTGAGGTACGGTAAGAATCTCATCATAAACTGGGTGTTTCTAATAGTTCTCCTGTGCCCTCTAGTGTAACTGAGAAGGTTACAGCGTCATCTTGTGGTGCATCTAATGGAAAATCAGAAATAAGTGCTTTACCACTATAAGTAGTACCACCAATTTCAGTTTCTACATCTAGTTCTGAACGATTTTTGAAAGCGTCTGATAATGCTTTATAACCAGCATCGCCCACTACCATAAATGAATCCATTTCGATAGACCATTCTTTAATACCGCCAATTTTAGTTACCCAACCATTGGAAGTTTTGTCAGTTGTTTCAATTACATCCATTGAACGTTTGATACTTGCCGAACTTTGTCCACCAATTACTACAGCAGGTGAACCGACACTAACAATCACGTCAACACCAGCGATCTTTTGACCAGTTGCCATTATTTATTTCCTCCTTCATTGACTATAAATCTGAAATTATTACTGTACAGATAACGTTCTTTCTCATCTTTTCCCATGTACAAAGGTACGGGATTCTGTGATTTAACAAGCACTATCTGTACGTCACCTATATTAAAATTAGTTTTATTCTCTAATAGATTCTTAAATTGATAGCTAGTAGCTTCACTTAAAGAAGGGTGTTCGTCCCTTACTCTTATTTGAACTATCATAGGAAACATACCAGCCGTTGCCTCAGAAGGGCTTTCCAGTGAAACGACACTAGCATTAACAGGTGCGTTCAATGGAATTTCAATAGGATAAATACTAAGGTCAGGAAATTCATTTCTTAAGAACCGTATTACATCGATAATAGAAACCATATAAACACCTCCTAAGCGTCTTTCAATGCATCTTTTACAGCTTGCTTAATTTGCTTTCTGTAATAAGGGGCTTCACCTTGTAACGGTCTAGTTAAGTACTTTCTACCAACAGGGTAGCTTTTACCACTATTACCTGAACCGCCAGCTTTTTGCTGCGATTTCTTACCTAGATTGTAGTTGTCCTCATGCATCTTAATAGCGTAGTTAAAGTCATAAGATCGGTTAGGGTTATTATTCCAAGCCTGAAATCTTACTTGTCCTATAAACTTATCGCCACTAACAACAACACTATGAGAACCGCCCATTTCTAAATCGCCTTCGTCTAAGGGTGCTGTTTCACTTGCTACCCTTTCAAGGTCTGTCATGTTGTCAATCATTACTTGTTTAGAGGCTTTCTTCACGGCATTAAGAATAGCTGCCTCTCCTTGCTGCAACCCACGTATAGTAACTGTCATTTTATACAAGCACCTTAGTGTAAGTTACCTTGCCTGAAAGGTCAGTAATTGGAAAGATAACTCTAGGGTTATCAGTAGTTAATCCATCAATGCCGTTATCGTATTCTATGAAATCCTCATAAGTAAGAGGTACAGAACCTTTAAAGAAGATAGTAGCCGAAAAGATTATATTCTTTCCGTCTGTACCTTCAATAATCTTTGCATCACTGTTGAAATCCAGCCTTACTTTATAGATTGAGAAATCAGGGCTTTTTACAGGTATTCCCCACTCATCATTAGAAGAATTTGCAAAAATAACCTTGACTTTCTGATTTAATGGAATCATTCATACCATACCTTCCCTGTGTCAGTTTTAGGAAGTGCCTTAGTAGTACGGTTAGTGTCACAGCGATTTAAAGCGTACTGTCCAACACGTCTACGCGGGTAGCGTCTAAGAATAGTAGGTGCAATAGTGAAGTTGTCAGCGTTCTTATCAAAAGAAACGTACAGCCCACTTGCCATAAAGTAACTAACTCCCATAGAAGCACGTCTATGTGAATCGTCAATCTCTAAAAGAAATAAACATTCATCAGCCATAACATCTACTGGAATAGGGTTATTATCATTAAAGTGGTGAGGTAACTCTCTTAATAAAAGCCCCTCAGAATTATTGATTACAACCTGTTTAGTTTTATCATCTAACTCATTCCACTTCTCACTATAGAAAACATTTTCCTCAATATAAGTTTGAACAGTTAGTAAATCCATCTATTATTCACCAGCCTTAGGTTCTGCTTTTTTACGAGAACGTTTCTTAGGTGCTGGTTTAGCAGCCTCTTTAACTTCCTCCTTAACTTCTTCTACCTTTTCAGCTTCAAGTTCTACGATTTCATAACCGTATCGTTTAGCTAAATCTTTAGCAGTATCTACATCTTCAAATACGCCCACACCTTTATGAAAACGAACGCCACCATAAATACCGTCATAAGATTTGTTAGGTACATGCATTTCAACTTTTGCCATTTTATGTCTCTCCTTTTAATTAAAAAAGACACTCTAAAAAGAGTGCCTTAGAATTGGAATTGAATATTTCCGTTATGGTCTTTGATAACTACTGAATAGATAACATCGTCTAAATGACTTCCTACTGTGTAGCGTTGACCTAAGAAAATTCTATTTTGTCTGCCTTCAAGAACGTGTGCCTTTCCTGCAACTTTTTCACCATTAAGAATTACTTCAAAGTCGGTAGCAGTCCAAGAAAGTTTAAGCTTGTTTCTGCCCTCTACAGGGTTTTTAGAAAGGTAGCCTCTACTTGCCCCGTTAGTGTAAATAATCCAAGAATTGTATGTTTCCTTGTAGATCAACCAACGTTCCTCAGCATTAGTATCAAAAAGATACTGAGTAGCACCTTCACTGTAATGATAGTCAAACTCAATTTCAATGCTACCGCCTAGCTTATCGAATGAAACAGGAATCTGTAAATCATCTGCTTTACGTACACTGTTTGCTGGTGTAGTTGGGTAGCCTCTTTCTTCTAACTGAACATCTTTACCTAATGTGAAGGCATCACCAATAACACCGCCACCCAAGTAGAAGCATGTTGAAATTCTTGTAACACCTGAACCCGTTGTAAAAGTGATATAATATCTGTCACCGAACTTAACAGGTTTCTTTCTAATAGTGGTTCCTCCCGTTTGTTCAATAACAAAGTCTAACTTACCTTTTGCCGAACCTATTTCTTCAACTTTTGCGGATAAAGTGTAAGTAGTTACTGCCTTTACTGTTATGTTTGTCAGGTAAGCACCTTGAAAGTTACTAGTAGAACCAGCAGTTACTAAATAATAATCTCCTTTATCTACAATCGTTGTCGGGTTGTTAGGTAGAAAAGTTTTTCCACTAAGTAAGTTGAAAGTGTATTCTTCGAGAAGTAATCCACCGTTCTTAATTCGTGGGTTATTATATCCGTACTGAACACCGTTAAACACTTCTACCGTTTCACGTTTGAATGAGAAAGGATAGTTACGGTAAGGTGCCTTAACTACAGGTGACTTAGGTTTCTTAGTTGCTAACTTATAAGGTTCAAAGTCAGTACTAGTGCTACCTTCTTCAAGCTGGAAGCTGTCAATAACGGTTTTAACAAGCTGTTCACCATTACTTAGAACTACCGATACCACCCCACCATAACTAGCATCTACTGTAAATGTCTGACCATTTCTAGCTACAATGTTTCCTGAGGAAAGGTCATTAGTTTTAAACACCCTTATAACTGAGGTACTAGAAGAACCTGTAATATTCCCACTAACCACGTAAGTTTTACCTGAAACAACAGGAACATCTTTAAGGGCAACATACCTGTAAGTTCCTGTAGGGTTAATTTCTACTTTGTAATCATCTAAGTATGTCAGTTCTTGACTACTTCCATTCTTAAACCACTTGTCAGAAAGCTTAGAAATTAAGTTCTTCTTAGGAACTAATGAAGCCTTCTTACTTCCTTCCTTATATTCCTCATAACCAGTTTTAGTTGTACCTTCTTCAATCATAGGTTTCTTAAAGATATACTTACCGGCACCTGTTGAATAGAAGAATAGTGTAACTTTCTTAGCATTTCCTGTACTAAAAGTAACTGTTCCTTTTTGATTGTAAGTTGCTGAAATAGCCATTGCCTTATCGTCATTTATTTTATAAACACCGTCACACTGTCCCATGCTAATTACATAGTTTGTATTAGGTTTTAAGTAAAGATCAACCATTGAAAACTGATTAGCAGCAGTAGCATTTAATTCTAAAGTAGTTTCATTAATAACTTTTGCATTGGTGTGTAATTGCCATTTTGCATTAGTGAAGGGAATTACTTTGTTCTTTTGAGGAACTAAGGAAGATTTCTTATTCACTTCCTCATAAGGTGTAAAGTCAGTAGCTACAGAACCTTCTTCTAACTGGAAGTTTTCAAAGTAGTAATAACCAGCACTACCAGCAGTAAAGCGAAGTGTTATATATCCACCATAGGACGCATCAACAGTAAATGTAATTCCTGTTTTTTCATTTACTTTATTCAACCATTTATAATCATCGTGATTTCTTAAAGCACTTTTGTAGATACGGTAAAGCCCTGTACTAGTCTTAAATGAAAGCGTGTAGGTTTTACCAAATTCTACGGGAACTTGAATAAGCCTCGCCTGTGCCCCTTGCGTAGTTGTTAACTTCATTTTATGAGGATT
>Ga0268252_1001469_pt1 | contig 13275 bp, 12 predicted proteins | sample AgamicMgSfrz_FD_200244 | JGI IMG/M metagenome (GOLD analysis project Ga0268252, IMG submission 200244) | Agave microbial communities from Guanajuato, Mexico - Mg.Sf.rz (v2) (version 3) | ecosystem: Host-associated > Plants > Phyllosphere > Phylloplane/Leaf | place: Guanajuato, Mexico | collected... | reverse complement strand
TCAATGAATGCAATATTTTTTGTTTAAGTTATTTGTATTTGTGATAAAAGATAGAAAGCAAGAGAACAAGCTCTAGGCAAAATAAATGATTCGAAATGCGAAAAGTTTTATAATAAGATATGTCATATAATCAAAAAATACTTTTTATTTTCTGGAGGGATTTGGGATGAGTTTTTCAGGAAAAGTTGTTTTAATTACAGGAGCTGCCGGGGGTATAGGTATCGCTGCTGCTAAAAAGTTTGCTAATGAAGGTGCAAAACTTGCGTTAGTTGATTTAAAAAAAGAAAATTTAACGAAGGTTGCAGCAGAGGTCACTAGTGATCATATTCTTTTGCTAGAAGGAAATGTTGCAGTTGAAGAAGATGTAAAAAGCTTTGTTGAAGCAACAAAAGAACATTATGGCCGAATTGATGTTTTCATTAATAATGCTGGAATTAACGGCAAATTTGCTAATCTAGTGGATCAAACAGCAGAAAATTTTGATGCGGTAATAAATGTTAATCTAAAAGGTGTTTTCTATGGTCTCAAGTATGTACTTAAGGTAATGAATGAACAGAAAAGCGGTGCGATTGTTAATACTGCTTCAAACGGCGGGCTTCTTGGAGCTCCAGGAATGGGACTTTATGTTGCATCAAAACACGGTGTTATTGGGTTAACGAAAACAGCAGCACTTGAAGGTGCTCCATACAATGTTCGTGTAAATGCAGTAGCTCCATCTGGTGTTGATACGCAAATGATGCGATCTATTGAGACAAATGCTATGCCAGGCAATGAAGATAATGCTAAAGAGCAATTTGAAGCTTCTGTCCCAATGAAACGTTATGCTACAGCAGAAGAAATCGCTAACTTGATGGCCTTTTTGGCATCAGAGGATGCATCGTTTATTTCCGGCTCTTATTACCGTATAGACGGTGGACAAGGTGCTACATCAGCTTAAATAAGAAGCAATAAAGGGGGTACCAGTTTATAATGGCATCCCCTTTTGTATACTTTTATGCCAGCCTATGTGGGTCGGCTCATTTATCCCTTACATATACTTTGAAGACGTACCGCTCCTTCTGTTGCATCCTTCATTATTTTATCCATTAAATGACTAACTGTGGGTACATCATTAATTAGCCCCATTACCTGTCCAGCCCATGCAAATCCATTTACTTGATCATCGTCATAAATAAATTTCAAATTGGATTTACCGCTTATCTTATCTTTTAAATCCTCATATTTGGCTCCTTGCCTTTCCTTCTCTATGATATCCAACGTATAATTTGATTTTAAAACCCTTCCTGGAGTACCAAATGTGCGTTTTATAACAACAGTGTCCATCTCTGTGCCTTCTACAAGTGCAGCTTTATATGTTTGAATAGCGTCGACACATTCAGCTGTCGCTATAAAACGGGTTCCCATTTCAATTCCTTGTGCACCAAGTGCTAATGCAGCGAGAAAACCTCTACCATCACCAATTCCACCGCTAGCAATAACAGGGATTGAGACAGACTCTGCAACTCGTGGAATCAGAACCATTGTGCCAATATCATCCTTGCCAATATGTCCCCCGCCTTCTTGCCCTACTGCTATGACAGCAGACGCTCCAAGCAGCTCTGCTTTAAGTGCTTGTCTAACAGTTGAAACAAGTACAAGGGATAAAATACCTTCCCCTTTAATTCGCTCTAAAATAGGCTGTGGATTACCGCCTGTGATGGAAATGACTCTCACTTTTTCTGCTATTGCCATTTCCAAAAGCTCCATATAAGCCCCATTATAAGAACCAATCGCAAAATTGACTCCAAAAGGCTTATCTGTCAGCTTCCTTACTTTTTGAATCTCTTCCTTCAGTCTTTCTGGTGTGTTTAGTGTCATTGCCGTAATCTGACCAAGTCCGCCAGCATTTGAAACTGCTGCAGCAAGCTCTGCATATCCTAAATACGCTAAGCCACCTTGAATGATTGGACGCTCTATTTTCAGTAAATCCGTTATTCTCGTTTTCATTTTTCCCCTTCCTAACCTAAAATTCACTTCATTTTAGCATATTATTAATTCAGCCCGCTTCTTTATGGCACTTTATTATGTTTTAAAGATTCAATACTGGGAAAATTAATATAGAGCATATTCAGGCAGAATAATTTATTAAACAGTTCTGTTGAACTATAATTATTCTTATAATCCAATTACATGTTTCTCAGGTGAAGGAGCGATTATGATGAAGTTAACAATTACAGATAAAGCAGCTGAAAAACTGCGTTCATATGATCAGCCAGAGGATGCTGCATTCAAATTAACAAGTGTTTTCAGCGGCGGCTGCAGCTATACTTATAATTATGACCTTGCTATCGATCATAAAAAAGAAGAGGATACAAAATTCGAGGACAATGGGATTGTTCTATATCTAGATAAAATGACAATCAGTCACATTAACGAGGATTTAAAATTAGACTATAATGAAGGCCAAGGCTTCCGCCTTGTTGGCGCAAGCCAAATTTATACCTTCAGACTCGATGTGAAAAATAAAGTTAAAGCATAAAACAGTGGGATTTTTTAGTTCCCACTGTTTTTTTATGGCCCCCTCTGTAACTGTCTAATCTTCAAGTCCCATATTATAAATGATGGCTTCATGCAGCCATTTTTCCTCCTCCTCTGTAAAGGGAGAATGCGTCAGCTCCTCAAGCTCATCAATATTTATGTTTTCCAGATCAACCTCAGCCAAATTTTCTAATATATCCTCCCCGAGAAAGGCAAACGATGCTTCTAAATAGGATGTGATCATTTTCTGTACTTCTGGGTCCTTTACCGGTCTACCATAGAGTAGCTTTAATTCCTTTGCCAATTGAATATAAGTTTTATCAAGATTCTGTATTTCTTTCTCTGTTTTTTGATACAGTTTTTCCCCTATATCTGCTAATTCATTTTTTGCCATCCACTCTTTTTGAAGGGGTTCTGTTTTAATAGCATGTATTAAGGTAAATAAAACGCTGCTGTCAATTTCAGCCTCCATCTCCATTAAGGAGACAACTCTTTTTATGGCATGTATGGACTGCTCCACTTTTTCCTTCTCTTCCTCCAGCACTTGTAAATGAAGCTGCAAAGTATCATTTAAACTAACAGTAAAACTTTCTTCCCCTAATAAATTGGCGATTTTCTCTAAGCTATAACCTAAAAATTTCAAGCTTGTAATCTTTTGGAGCGTGATAATATCTTGATTTTTATATATACGATGTCCAGATATAGGATGTTTTTCTGGCTTCAATAAGCCAATCTCATCATAATAATGTAAGGTGCGAATAGATATACCAGATTTAGCTGAAATTTCTCCGATTGCAAAGCTTTCTTTTCCTTTCATTTACATACCTCCCATAATTAGTATGTTTCTATTATAAATCCTGACGTTACTGGAGGTTCAAGAGGTAAAAATGAAAAATACACCTAAGCAAGGTAAGTTTTTGTGTTATATTTCTACCCTTGAGCCCATTCATAATTTTTGTGTATAATAAAATGGGTTAGACTATGGTATGCCTGTGTTTTTTTGCAGGGAATGTACTTCCCTATAACTATTTCATTTTTTATATCATTTACACAACAAGGATCTGACACATTATCTTTAATTTAAATGGAGGCAAGCAAACATTGCGGTTTATAATAGAGCTATGGGAGCAACAAAGGAGTTGGTATTATTGGCCTTACCAAAAAACTATCTAGTAGACGCAACACTTGAACGTTTGGGAACATCCTTTCTGGATTTATATAACAGCAAAATAGGCGATGATGTTAGAGAATTTTTAGCTGTCATCTTTTTTGAAGAACTAATTGAGCCAGAAACCGGCAGGCAAAGGAACTTAAAAGAGCTGCGCTCTCTCTATTATCGAGATAAGTTCAAACGAACGAAGAAAAACTGGCATTCTGCTCTAATTAAAAGCATAAACAAAACAAGCAAAAATCCAAAGGAATTGATGGCTGAAGTAAAATTCATCCGTGAAGGAATTGAGAAAGGATTTATTGACTTAGCAAATAATTACCATGTTACAGATATCAAGGACTTAATTGCTGATCGCTTAAGCGAAGTCGATAAATGGGTCAATGATGATACAAAGCTCTTGTCAGATTATAAATATATTAAAGACAAAACCAAAAACCAAATAAAAAACACTTTGAAGATCGACTCCATCATAACCGTAACAAGCCTTGTAATTGAAGAGTTCGGCGGTGATTTTAACCGAATTGTTAAAGAAGTGAATGATCTTTTCAGCGAGCTTCCCCTGCCAGGAAAAACAGGCAGAACCAAATTCATGGATTTTCACGAGGATCTAGCTGTTGAAAATAGTGTAACTGCTGAAATCTATGAAGATGGCAACTTGTCTATCCGGACACTTCTTGGCAAAACCTTGATTGAAGAAAAAAATTCAATCGCTTTGACTCCGATGGATTACGAGATATTTAACTTTATTCTTTCCAGAAGAGACTATGAATTTGTGGAAAAACAAAAAATCTATGTCGATATTGGCGACATTGTTAAAAACATGTATTCCTCAAGAGGTGTTAAGGAATATAAACGAATAAGAGAACGTCTTGAAAAACTAAAGCATCTTAGCTTTGACATTAAGGCCGATGACGGCAAAAAGTATATATTTGACCTTTTTGACCATATTACTTATTTAGATGAAGCAGAAACAAAAGCCGAAATAAAAATAAATGAATTCATGCATCAACGGTATATCGACAATCAAGTGACGAAAATCTATAGTGATAAAATCCAGAATTTCCAGCTTGAACTATCTGAGAATATTGTATTCATTCTGCAAAAAGAGCGATTTGCGAAAAACTCCCTTCTTGATGACTCCATTGATCGAAAGAAAGGTATTGCCTATCCTCTCGCCTTTTTTACTAGACGCCTACGATTACCTACAAGAAAAAAGGATGCTTTAACGAAAGTGGAAAACTCACTTCATGAATTGGTGGACAACCAGGTGACAATAAAAAGCTTCCGCCGTGTGAATGATGTGTTCCATATTGAGTTCCTTCCTATTACGGAGCATGAAGCCGAGGATTTAATCGATGCTAAGCATCAAAAGGTGTTATTCTTAGAAACATAAAACAAGAGCATTCCCAATGCCTAAACGCTTGGGGTGCTCTTTTTCTTTACGACTACCTAATTAAAGAAACATCTTATTGTTAGATAAAAAAAATTTACACCATTTCTTCGTGCTTTTTTCAGTGTTGACACCTTCATTTTTTTTCACCATTTCTTCGTGCTTTTTTAAAACATCTATATGACCAAAAAACCTTCATTTTTTTTCACCATTTTGTCGTGCTTTTTTACCTTAGGAGCTTAATAGCCAAAACCACATTTTTTTTACACCATTTTATCGTGCTTTTTTAAAACCTATAAATTTTTTCACCATTTTATCGTGCTTTTTTTATTTCACTAACATAAAACTGCTATTAAAGCTCTTTTTTTGCTATTTAATGGTTTATAAACAAGACTGTTATCGTCCAAACAGGTTCTAAGTAATATGCAAATCTCTTTTGATGAATGCTCTATACGGAATACTTTTTATTAAAACGCAAAATTTTTTCACCATTTCTTCGTGCTTTTCTTAAAATACAATAAATTTTCACCATTTCTTCGTGTTTTTCTCTATAAATGCGCCTAAATAATAAAAACAGCATTTTTTTTTCACTATATTATCGTGCTTTTTTTTTATATATTAGCCATTATAATGTCAATGTACTAGATGTCTGGGTTTATCCACTTCCAACCTCGAATTTTTACACCATTTCTTCGTGTTTTTTTGTTTTTTTCCCAATTATGTCGTGCTTTTTTTTCTCGCTTATCTAAAGTATAAAATTTTCACCGATTTTTCGTGCTTAAGAACGAAAATACTAATTTTGTTTTCGACAATATTCGACAAACATAATACCGTTCTTCGCTTTTTTTCACCATTTTATCGTGCTATTTCACTTTATTGTTTTTTACTTAGAGTGAATGTACTATCTTTTCACCATTTCTTCGTGCAAAAATTTTTTTCCATTATCAAAAAGACTTCAAAAACCTTGCTATTATAGTCTCCTTTAAAATTTTTCACCATTTCTTCGTGCTTCATTATTTGTTGTATTATAGCCTTCTACATCATTTTTTCACCATTTCTTCGTGCCATTTACACCTCTTTTTTTTGGTGTATATAATAAATGATATATAAATATAGATATTAATTTAAAGACTATGAAGTACATAATTGTTACACAGCTTTTATACTCTTATGATGATCCAATTTAATGGGAAAGGAGGTTACAATAAAGTGATTTACGAGGAAACGTATCAGTATTTATTACATAATGTATCATCTAAAGAATTTGATGTATGCCTGTATTCCCTTCTACACACTGATTGGGATGGTATAATCCAAGCACCAGATTCTGTCATTGCTGCAAAAGCAGGCACAAAAAAGAAATATTTACGGCAGATCATACATAAATTTACATCCTTTAAACGTGGAAACATCTATATTCCTGTTGAAACAACAGAAGGAACTAAATATAAATTTAAGCGTGGACTTACACGGAATTTAGGCTTTAACAGTAAAACAGATCGTTATTGCAAAAAGTATTCCTTCTTTTATGAAGATTCGTTTCAAAGGTTATCAATAAATTCTAAAAGATTGTTGTTAATGGCTGCATATCGTATGTCTGTTCAAAAAGCGGAATCTGTTATGTTTGATTATCACGATATTGTGCCTTCCAAATATACATATGGACATCCCTATTTTACAAAAGGCCGCCTTTATGAAGCCATTAGTGAACTCAATAACTCTGAACTTTCCAAAATAGTGAAGGTTCATTTAGTGAGCAATATTTACACTAGAAAACTAGCTGTCTCCTTTGAATTTAAACAAGGAACATTAGATGAATTCGCAAGCAATTATACAGAAAGGCAGCTTTTGCGCAAAAAGATGTTCGAATCTGGCTTCCATGGATATCTTAATGACAGTTTTTGTATGGAAATTGAAAGTGTCGGCAAGTATTTATACAACTCTCTCTTTAGCAATGAAAAAATAATGGCTAAACAGGGGGTTATTAGTGATGCAAAGGATGAAATACTTTCACTAGCCAGATTTATTTATGATACGGCAATCGAACAGCTGGCAGCCGTACTCCCTTCCAATATACATTTTTTGACTGAGCCTAAACAGGCTTCAGCTTATTTCAGCACGATTATTTATAATGTACTATTAGATGAAATGGGCAAATATGGTCATCAGGCAGAAAGCATCAAATCACTGTTAGATAACCATTACCTACATAAAACGATTGTAGAGAAAGAAACTGGTATCGATATTATGCATATCGGCATTGAAGATCATGTTAAACCGATAAAACAACGCTTTGAGAAAGCACAGCATATTTATCTTGTCCTGAAAAATTGGTCTGAAAACTGGGTTATTTCTCGTACTAAGTCAATAATTGAAGACTCAGAGACACTATTAACCTCAAGTAACGAAGATAAAAAACAGGCAATTCAACAAAAACGCGGCTGGAGTGATATAGAATCGGCGAAAAACCAATTACAACTATTAAAGGAGCAGTCATACGAGCAAATTAACAAGCTAATAAATCAATGTTTAACATATGGTAACAAAGCCATAGACATGAGTGAGCGCATCCAGTCTTTAACAAATGCAAAGGACTCATTAGCTTCATTTTTTGCCATACATACCGAAAAAATTTTCAAAACTCCATAATGACACGGGTTAACACTGGCTATTAGGCGAGTGGATCTTGTGCTACAAAAAAAAATCTTCTTTTATATTATTGCTTGTTAAGACGTACTTTTTCCCCTTCTAACATTTTTCAACCATAGCGAAATAACCATATGCTGGAAAAGCATATTTTTTTTGACTTTTTTTTAGGCTGTGAATTGTAGTTTTATAGTTGTTAATAAATTTTTTTACTATGTTATTTGTAATCTAATAATTGTTATTAGTGGTGATTTAGTTGTTATTTACTTTTTATTACTTGTGAAAAAAAACTTTTTACTGTTAGCGTCTATTATTTACCTGTTTATTTTAAGCTTGTACATGTGATATGCCGACTTGAGCTTTTTTTTATTTTCGGAAACTTGATAAAATGAGGGTTTTTAGAGGTTTTTTGTTAAAGGTTCTAAATAAATGTTCTAAATAAAGATCTAAATATTATTCTAAATACTTATCTTAAATAAGGAAATAAAGCTTACCACCTATTTTATGTAAAAATAACTATATTAAGTAAATTTGCATTCCTCGGTTCATTACTTAATAGTAAACATAAAAACAAGCAATTAAAATATGTCTCTATGTAGCATATTCGTCCACGGATTTATTTATTCCTTTTTTTAAAAAAAATAATGTAATAGCAGAAAATTTGATTAGTCCAAATAAATTATCTAAAAATCCATACTTGTCCTATTATATTAATCTAGTACTCTTTTTCACCTGAGCATAGAATAAAAATAAATAAAGATTAGGAGGAAATAATAATGAGTAACGTATGGTTTCCAGGTGGAAGAAGTGACGATAACAATCAAAAAAATAACTCAAAATCCCGTTCAGGTGACAGCGATAGTCGTTCTAGATCAAATGTAGACTTTGATTCTGATAATGACTTAAGAAATGACACTAATGTCGACAACCAAAATGATTTAAAAAACGTCGATAAGAACACTAATATTGCGAAGGTAAAAGACTCTGGAAATGCTAAAATCGACTTAAATATCGATGTGGATTCAGATTCCAATGCACGTGTACGCTCGCGTTCTAGAGCTAATGCTGATACAGAACAAGATCAAGATAATAACCAAGAAAATGACCAAAACCAAGAATAAAAAAACGGTGGCGAGCAGGATCAACTGTTTCGCCATTTTACTGTAAGGAGAATTGTTCATGTCTCCCAAAAGAAGGTTTACAGATAGGGAAAATAATATCTATCCGTTCCGTAATGACGAGAATTATGAAATTGATTTGAACAACGCAGAAATAAACAAAAGCGGTAATTCCGATGTGGATGTATATGTTAATGTAGAAATAGATACAAAACCAATAGCTCATGCTATACTGTGTACTTTATTAGCCACAAAAAAAATCAGTAAAAAAGAATTTGAGGAAGCATTAATTATCTTAGAAGAAATCACCAAAAACTATAAAAATAGAATTCCAGGATTACGACTGTTTGGTCCATTAAGTAAAAATGACAGTATTTAAATAAGAGCTGTAATACTATGTTACTTCTTGATTACAACTATAATTTAGCGGTATCATCATGCCCATTCTTTGGCTTATAGCACTTTTAATTCTCTCCATTAGATGATTTAAGAATCTAAACACTCCCTCTTACTCACCGTTTATACCTCATTTGCAAGCCCTTCGCCATTTCATAATCGGGAATCGAATACAGCAACATTCTATTTATGTTTACACTCTTACAAAATTTAAAATCCACACATCACATTACTAAGGGTGATTATAAGTCACTAAAGGGTGCTACATGCCTTCTAAATAGTTCTGAAGGAAAAGATACCATTAATAGTCACTGCTGCCGTTTTAAGAGGATTTGGTGTATTGGTTGGTGGAAAAAAGCCAAAAATAAAGGATAATAGCTGCCTATTTTAATAGCACTATTATCCTTTTTCACTCGTACATTATTGTGACAGCCTTTGTATGATATTATCCACCACATTGGACAAGTTACCATTTTTATATTGAAGAATGAAATCACTGTACAGCATTCTGAGCACATCCTTTACTTCAAAGCTATATTCTAAATCTAGCTCTGCAATATCACTCAGCATGACCTCTAATCTCAAAGCCTGCTTTCTATTTATAAGACATTTAATCATCTTCTTTTTTGGTGAATTTGCCGGGATTAAAATGGCATCCTCTTCCTCGTGATAAGAAGTGATTTTTATTGCCTTTTGACTTCTCGTTGTGAGCTCATGGTAAAGCTCAACTGGATTGCTTCTCCTTTTAGCCTGGTACAAAAAATCATCTAAAAGCAGTGTCACTAAATCTATATGTGTAAATTGTTCGTTAGCTGCTTCTGTAACATCATCACAAAACAGCTCACCACGTAAATACTCAGAAACAGGAACGTAAAAAGTATATGAAAGTAATGTAGGTGTTGTTAATTTCCTTGTAGCCTTCATAAACCATTTATCAAAGAAATTATATGGGCTATATGAGAGCTCCCTTATTTCATCATCGTAAATAGGAAATCTGCTTTTTTTCACCGGTTCCTTTTCACCTCTTCCTCCAGCATAAAGGCAAGAATCCGATATGCTGCTTCTTTTAAACTGCAATCCCATTTAACTTTCATTTCAAATAGTAAATCGTGATACACCCTCTCCAACTTTGCTGGATAAGGCTGTCCCTTTGGATCGTATATACGTATTGGGAAATCCTGATATTCCTCTAACCCCTTCTTCACCAATAAAGAGCAATACGGTGTGGGTTCAAGTCCTCTTTTTTTGGCTAAAATTTTTAGCAATCTCCTTTCTTGTGGTGTGAAAGGGATTTTCACATCCTTCTTTTTATCAACTCGTTCTTTACGTCCCTCTGTTTTGGTAATTGTTTTTTTCCGAACTATTTCCTTTTTCGTTTCTATTTTTGGTTTATCTATCTTGGTCGTAAATATAGGATTTATAGGTTCCATCTTCTCCCTCTCTCCTCCCTTTTGCCTCTTTTTTCTTTATTATCTCAGTGTCAAATTGTCAAAAAGTTATATTGCTAGATTATGAAGGAGGCTATGAAAATAGAACGTATAAACTTCAATTTTTTGGACAAACTATGTAACAACGAATATTGAATAAGTTGGAGGAGGAAAATATATGACTTCTGGAAAAGGAAAAAACACAGGAATAGAAAATGAGAAATTAAAAAAATTAGCAGAGTTAGCAAAAAAGTCAAAAACAATAAAAAAAAGCATCGTAAAATAACATAAGCTTTATGATTAACATTATCTTTACGATGTGAGAACTATTATAAATACGCGTGGGCTTTACGCCATTACAAGCATGTACGAACCAACTGAAAACATAAAAAAAAGAACTAATAGAAAGAACAGAATAAACTAGTAATCTAGATCATAGTATTAAATTAAGTGCTGAAAATCAGTTCGTAAATGACTTGTAAAAAAGTGATTTACGTAAAAAACACAGCAGATAACATGTAATTTACGTACATACTTTTCGATTGTTATATTGATTTTTAATAAAGCAATGTCGTTTTTACGTAAAGGTTTGTAGTTTACTGATTTAAAAATTTGAGATAGTAATTAATGGGGGAATTATTGACTAACTTTAAATTGGTCCGTGTATCTCTGAAAATCATATACATTTAAAATAGGCAGACACTATATAAGCCCACTATTAATAGTGGGCTTATATAGTGTCTATAGAAAAATATTTAATCAATATTACACTTAAACACCTATATAACAACATTTCTTTATAGACACTATATATAGTCACTATAAAGAAATTTCTTAGCATTTATTCTCTATTTTTACGTCGGAAAAATGATGAAAACCACCCGTTTTCCCCAAAGTGAGCATTTTTAACCTAATAAGATATGTATTTTACATTGGATTCGTGCGCAAAATCGTAAATTACATATATAGTGTCTTTAAAGAGACACTATCAAAATCCCCCTTTTATAAAGGGTTTTACATGAAAATATAATTCTAAAAGTCATAAAAACTGCTATATAGACACTTGTATTAGAGACTATATTTAGTTATTATATAGTTTATAAGTATATGATAGGAGGAAGATTCTTGGATCATACCCTTCATGAGTTACATAAGCATGTTAAGTTTAGTGATGAGGTGCTGGAAATGTTCATTCATATTATTGGACAGGATCCCGGCTTGCTTAAGGTATTCCAGTACATAGCAATTGAAGAACAAAAGAATAAAGAGCGAGGTGTTTCTATAAGCCATATCATTGAAAATGTTAAGGTGGAACGTCTTGTTAGGAAAAATGTTGGAAAAAACAAGTACGTATATGAAGAAGTATTTACGAACATTGAACGTAAAAACGTCGAAAAAATGGTCGATAAGCTTATGTTTATGTCGCTTATTTATCATGAAGCAATTAAACCATATAAGTTTCTATTTCTAACAAATCGTGGAAAACAACTTATAGCCAAACTAGTAGAGAATAAATCGAAGAATAAGGAGCTGCGTAAATAATGGCAAAAACATTTACAAAGAACCAGCCTGCAATAAACATCACAATGGTAGGTTTTGGACAAGCTGGAACAAGAATGGCAGACCGCTTTGCTGCTTTTAAAAAAGAAGATAATACATCAGTCTACAACTGTATCGCTTTAAACAGTAATGATGGTGATTTGGCTGGCTTAAAGAACATTTCAACAAATAACAGAGTAAGCTTGGAGCTTGGTGGATTGGGTAAAAACCCAGAAGAAGCTATACATATATTGGAGAGAAATGAAAAAGCGAAGGATAAGCTGAAGTCTTTTATACAAGAAAGAATTAGACCGCAAGATGATCTTGTTATGTTTTTCGCTGGCCTTGGTGGTGGAACAGGTACTTCTACTATCGTGAAGGCAATTGAGGAATTTTATGATTACAATAATAAACCAAAAATCATTGAAGAATTTAACCTTATTCGCAAAGAGCTTGGTGAAGCTGAAGTTAAAACAAATCCAAAGAAATACTTAAAAGAAGCTTCTATTCGTGCAAGAAAAAAATTCATTAAGATTGGTATCGTTGTGACGATTCCTACACGTGCTGACGGTCCTGATGCCCTTCGACAAGTGAATAACTTTGCTCAGCAGATCTGGGATATTGCGAAAAACCCGAATAAAGGTGTTGCTTTCGTGGTATTTGCAGACAATCAGCATTTCTATGATGAGTTTAAACAGCTGCCAGAGAACAGCAGAAATGGCATTGATAACTACAGGGATTATGCTAACAATGAAATTGCAGAGATTTTCCATGAGCTTAATACAGCTACAACTGGTGGTGGAACAGCGGTTACCTTTGATAGTGCTGACTTTAGACGAGTTATCCTTGAGCACACAGGTTCACTTGTAATCAGCAGATTCTCAAAGTCTAGCAATACTGTTAGAAACGGCCATGATGTGACAGCAATGTTTAAGGAAGCAATCGATAGCAGTAATCTTCACCAGCCTATCCAGTTATTTGATAAAGAAACCAACACATCAGCTCGAATCCATCATATTGGACTACTTGCTATCCTTGATAAATCAAATGATATTGGCAGTTCTTTCATTG
>Ga0268252_1001468_pt1 | contig 13281 bp, 10 predicted proteins | sample AgamicMgSfrz_FD_200244 | JGI IMG/M metagenome (GOLD analysis project Ga0268252, IMG submission 200244) | Agave microbial communities from Guanajuato, Mexico - Mg.Sf.rz (v2) (version 3) | ecosystem: Host-associated > Plants > Phyllosphere > Phylloplane/Leaf | place: Guanajuato, Mexico | collected... | reverse complement strand
AGACTCGATCTGAGAAGCCGCCTCGTTCTTCTGCTTTCTTTTTTCGGATGTTGTTTATTTCTTCTAGTGTTGTGCCTTCGTGTTCGGCTAGGGCGTTGATTAGTTCTAGTAGGTCGGATAGTTCTTCTTCTGTTTTTTTGCAGATTTCTTTTATGTATTCGTCTCCGGGTAGGATTCTTGTTGTGGGTGTTTTTCCGTTGTTTTTTATTATTTGCGGGATTTTGTTTCGGATTAGTTTGTTGTAGATTGGCATGGGGGGCCTCCATTATTTTGATTTCTCTTACTTTTAGTAATGATTTTTTGATTAACAAAACATTTAATTTGCTAATTGCAAATTCATTACTATTTTCCATTCCTTAAATGATACTATATCTGTATTAGCAGGAGGTGTAGAAATGGAGGGATTTTTAGGAACCCGCATACAAGATGCCCGTGAAAAGAAAAACTTAAGCTCAAAAGAAGCTGCGAAATTAATAGGCGTATCCCCTAGTACTTGGTCTTTGTACGAAAACAATAAACGAACCCCATCTGTGGAAACACTAAGAATAATTGCACAAAAATTAGAAGTATCAATGGATCATTTAGCCGGTTTAAAGAGAGAACCAAAGTAAGAAAGGACAAATTATATGCTGTATAAAAAACAACCAAAATCAAATCAAACAACTTATATTCAAATGCTTCAATCAACAGGGGCACTATCTAATTTATTCTCGGAAAGTACCGCTCCCTACTTAGTCTCTAGGAATGTAGAAAATACTTATTGTGAAGCTTTTCAAGCTGATAATTTAGGTCGTTCAGATTGTTCAGCTGACGCTGCATTGGATGGTGTAGGTATCGGTCTAAAAACTTTTTTACATGGAAACGGCCGTACCTTACAAAAAGTCGCAGAATTCAATAAAGATTCTGAATTGTATAGAGGTAAGTCCCCTAGAGAAATGATTGAGATTGTTGCTCAACTTCGAAATAATCGTATTGAGTTTACTAAACGTACTTATGGGCTACATGATATGATTTATCATTGCGTTACTAGGAAGCCCAAAAATATTTCTTTATTCGAAGTACCCATGGACTTAATAGATATTAAAAGAATTAAAAATATAAATGTTAACAACAAAAATATTATTACGTTCGAAGACGGATTAAACGAATATAGTTTTAATATTACTAAAAGCACACTTTATAAGCGATTCTATATGCAGAAACCACTAGATGAAATTGATGTTCAAATTATCGAAAATCCTTATAATGCATTGGCACAATTGTTTAACCTTAACACTAAAAATATAAAAAATCGTATTTCAGCTTCCTCAATTAATACCAACAAAGATCGAGATTATATTATTTTACCTTTATTTTCGGATCGTGGTGCAAAAAGACACGTACCAGAAAAAAGTGGTTTAAACCAATGGAATGCTGCAGGTAGGCTCCGTAATCCGAATGAAGTGTATATTCCAATTCCTATTTGGATCCATAAAATTTTTCCGACGTTCTTCCCTCAACGTGATGAAAGTTTTGATTTATGCCTTCCTGACAAAAAGGGATTATCAGCCAAGGTTTGCCAAGAAAATAGCAAGGCTCTTATGTCTAACCCTAATAGCGCATTAGGTGAGTGGCTATTAAGGCAAGTTATGGATCTAAAAGAAAGAGAACTACTTACATACGAAAAGTTAGAAATGTTAGGAATCGACTCAGTAATAGTATACAAGCATAGTGAAAAAGGCTATTCTATAGATTTTTGTGAAATCGGGACGTATGATGAATTTGTGGGAGAATACAATAATTAACGTTCTAATAAATAAAAGCCGGTATAAACCGGCTTTTATTTATTAGAACACAATCCACTAGCAAACATTCCATTCAAGCATTAAATATACGTAGCTATTAAAATTGATAAAAGTTGTATAAGTTTCATGTTATATTCCAAACTCTCTTTTGAAAAATATAAGTTAACATGAACAAACCCACTCTGCATGAAAAATTCTAAAAAACTATCAACTATTTAAAGGTTCCCATCCCTCTTGAATGGCTTTCTGATATAGCGAATATAGCACTCTTGCCTGTTTTTCAGATGGTAACGGCAGTTTTCCTTCGGCATACTTTCTTAAGATATCCCTTTGAGTAATAGTCAATGATCTGAGATTATCACTATTCATATAGTAGCCAAATAGTTGATTCCAATATTCAAAATTGGTTTGAATAACGAAAGCTTGAATCTCGATACCATTATCTAAATTCTTTTGTTTCCTCTCTAACTTTTGTTCATATTTTGTTTCTTCAGTAGTTAAAACCATATCCTTAATTGGTAATAACTCAATTTCAATACTGCGCACGTCATTCCAACATTGCTCTTTTTTACACCACTGGGCAATATTAGCGGATCCTGGTGGCGGATCTGTAATTCTATCATAGACTTTCTTTGTGATAACTTTCATTAATTCTACCAACTCGACAGGTAAACGTTGCTCATCCCATATTTTACTAAAATCAAAAAATAGTTTTCTTTTATGAATAGCATGCGAAAGCCACGCTATTGAATAAGTAACGGTTTGTGCTCTGAAGGCATTTTCATACCAAGAAGCTTTAGAAACAATTTTTTCTGTTACACGAAATAGAATAATCCTTGAAACAGCATCTCTAAAGTAATTCTCTGTAATCGACAACTGATTTTTCTCTAGCGTATCTGTTACTGAATAAGCAAATTCTTCAAAGCTATATTGTGCCCCCTTAGAAACAATATAAGGTTTTCTTCCCCAAGAGTTTTCACTTTTTGCTAGGAGTGTCTTATCTACTAACTGATTTTTGGGATTTTCTATTTGAAACTGTCTTTTTTTAGCCGCTGTTAAATAAGCCTGCTCATTTAAATATTCTCCACGCACTCTTTCATAGAACCAATGGGTACGTTTCTGAGAACCTCCATGAGTAGCTACCCAAATACGTTTAGAATAATCTTTCATTTCTTTATGAAACGGACTGTTAGAAAAGAAATCCGATTTATTCACTTTATTTTGAGTATTCGCATACTGCGACACACTCGATACAAACTGACCTTTTTTCTCAACGTTCTTTACAACAGATAATTTCATTTGCACAGATATTTTCGAAATATCTAATTTCGAATTCTTTTTAGCAGCGTAAATAGCAGAAGTAGTTTGACCACCATTCACAATTTGAAAATCTACTATTTTAGTAATATATCCATTTTCTGTTTCTACGTGTGTTGCAGTTGCAGTAATACCATTATTATATGCAAAAAACATATCTGGTTTATACTGAATAGTATTTTTTATTCCTTTATTGACACCACCCCTAAACTGTAAAAAGGTTCGCACATTTTGTTCAAGAAGTTTTTGTCCATATTCATCGTATATTTTAAATAATTGTATTCCATCCATAATTCCTAAATAGGACTGATATTCACTAGAAGTGCTATGCACTTCTAGATATGGAATTTTCAGATCAATATTGTATGAACCTGAACTGTTTTCAGACATAAAGATACTGTATAAATAATTGATATCAATTATTTGATGTTCACATTCAATACCTTTAATCAAGTCATTTGGTATACTTGATATAGTTTTTGTCAGTCTACCATCAGTTAATACAATTAACCGAAATTTATCTATTAAATTATTTTGTACGTGCCGATGCAAATTAAATGCAAGTGAATATGCATCAGAAGTCTCCTCTAAATCATAATGTAATCCTTCTATACATAATTCTGCAAATTTTTTTAGGCGTTTAAACTTTGTAGTTATATGTTGTTTTGATAACGTTTCAATTTCATCATCCTGAAAAAACTGAAAATTAATCAATGTAAATACTTTTCGACTTTCGTCATAATCGTATCCATAGACTTCGCAACCCGTTTTGATAAATTCTGCCATTGTGTAATTATTTGTTAAGTCCCCCACTTGCATAAGATCTTCACATACTAATTCGAAGAAAGATTGGGCTTTTAATAAGCCGCGACTTTCAGAATCAGAAAGTATCGATTGTAAAAAGTCTTGATGGAACTCTTCTAAAGTTGCCATGACTACCATCTCCGTTTTATTTCAAAATATTAGGTACGTCCACTTCAAACTGTGAACACCCTGACAAATCAATACTATATTTCATATTTTTAATTAATGGTGAAACATGATTTAAAGATATTTTAGGAAATCCTTCTTCAACTTCATAACCGTTAATTTTCTCCAAACGTAATTTTGATAAAGATTCTTGTTGTATTTCTGAAATATAACCATACTGCTCAACTTTATCTATAAATTCATTTAAAAGTTTTTCCGTCTCAACTTGTTCCGAAATAGATTGTACTAAATCGGCAATCGTCTCACCACTAGTCACTTCGTTCAAAGCACATCCAAACAGATATAGGGGTTGTTTTTCTGAATTCAATTGTTCTTTTGAAGATATCCAAACTGAATGCCCCGCAGTTATTCGGTAAGATTTCACTTCAATCGCTAAGTTCTCCAAAAGGAAATCTTGTTTATCTCCAAGCGCCCCGACCCAGCTATGAATAGCAATACTATATCCATATTTAGGGATAAGATAATCTTGCAATATTTTTAATTCACTAAATAGCCCCATCTGTTCTTCCTTTGACATTATCTTTAGCGTCTCTCTTTGTAATAGCTTCTGCCACCGTTCAAGTCGTTTTACAATGTTTTTTATGATATCTTCATCATGTTCCTTCAAAGCATGCACTAAGTCATTACATAATACTAAAAAGAGCTCCCAATCTGTTAGATCTTTTAATAGTAAAATTAAATGGTTCGGTGTTGAAGTGTTATCAATTTTTATCTGAATCCCTTTCAACTTGATTTCTCTTTTGGGCTGAATAAAATTCTCATTGCATTGAATCATTAACCCATATTGTCCTAAAGCATCCATAATCCAAAAAGCATTATATTTGATAGACTCTTTGACTCTAATTTTACTTAGCTGATCTAATCCTAACCACGGATTATTCATGGTACTCAATGTTCTCACCAACTTCATCTTTATAGGCCTCTTCTAATTGTTTTCTATATACATTATTGATCTTAACTTTTACACTATCAAACTTTTTTATTTCTAAAGCTGGAAAACTAATTCCAAAGCCCACAGCGCTATAAATTTGATTATTATTCTTATCTTGTAGTTCTAAAGCATGTAACATAAGTAGTGGTTTAACTAATTCTTGACGCATCTCGTAAGAATTCAAACTCTTCAAATTAGTAGGCATAATAATTCTTTCTGGATTTGCACGAGAAAGCTGTCTATTTGCTACTTCAAAATAACTCTGTTTTTTTGTTACAGAACGGAATTGTCTCTGTATTACTATGGAACCATCTTTAAATTTAGTGTTTCCGTTACCATTGAATAAAACCACATCCCAATCTAATTTACTATCTTGAATATATTTTTTAATAAAGTCAATTGGCATTCTTGATTTGATTCCCAAAGGGTCATTTTTATATAGATGATAATTGTTCACAAAACTTTGGATAAGAGTTTTATCCACATTTTTCCACAATAAACTTTTATTGCTTTCTAAATGTTCAAAACCACCTCTTTGCAGAGCTTGCACAGTTTCATGTAGAAGAATTTCATTAGCATCCAAATCCTCTTGTAAATTGCTAATCCACCTAGTCTCTTTAATCTGACCGTCCAAATTCATCTTCAAATACATGTCTTCTGTATTTTTTGATTTATTCCGGGCCGTCACCTGCAATAAACTGTCTGGATGCAATTGCACAGCTAAACCAAAATCTTCAGGTGTTAACTTTTCCTGACGCATGTCCTTTAGGCGATTGATCAAATCATTTGTGGCATCAATAATAAAACCGAATTTATTATACAAATCAGTTGTTAGGTATATTCTGCAAATATCTTCATATCCAATACGATATCCAAACCAACGACCCATTTGCATTAACGTATCATAATAAATTGTTGTTCTCAAGAAATAACTAACACTTAACCCTTCTAATGTAAACCCCCGTGATAAACTCAAACCTCCAATGACAATAACATTGGACTGAATATCATTTCTATACACTAAAGGTGTTTTTGCTCTTTGATGAACATCGACAATAATCACAGAATCTATAATCTTACAAATTTCAATTAAAACCGTTTCGAAATCAAATTCAATGTTTTGTAACCTTTCTCGGAAAGTTTCCTTTATCGCTTGTAAATGAATAGATTGATGATAAGAATTAGCTAAAGCTCCATATGCCTTAACATCTTTGGCAAGTAAACCAAAATATATCTCAACCAGCTGTTTCACTTTAATATGCACATCGGTGAGTCTAGAGATATGGATAAGCATACTATTATGTTTTTTTTGATTGCGCAGATTGCGAATAGCAATATTTATTAAAAATAGACGGATAGCATCTTTTAAAGTTTCTGGTAACCTTTTTAATTCTTCAGCATACTCTTTTTTATGCTTGATCACAAATGGCATTGTATTAGAGTCATAATGAGCGTCCTTGTCAAGTTCATAAACAGCTTCACTATCAGGAATTTCTACTACATATCTTTTATCTTCTTGACCAAAAATTTTTTCTGCACCAAAATAATTTGTGGGGGCATCTAGAGCATAAATAAAGTCACGCGGAAATAGATCCTTGCCGATTTCATCATTTTTAGCTTCATGATCAATAAAAATATTCGCATATGGTGTTGCTGTATAGGCAACATATGCTCTTTTTTTGAATTTTTGTAAAAGGAGACGGATTTTCTCATTAATAACAGTTGGATCTTCTTCACCTTTAGTATTAATAGAAGCATAGTCCGATTCATCATCAATAACCAACATCGCTTTATCAACTTGGTTCTTATAATGCTTATCCAGCCATTCTAAAAGATTTGATAGTGGCTTTGTATGTTTTTTTATTACGACCAGGATTGGCAGTTGCATATTCTCAAAGTTAGTAGTACTTCGCGCTTTTGCCGTTTCAATTTTGAAATCATTATCAGCATTTGTTAAACTATCAGGCATTTTTTCTCTTTTAAATTCCGGTAATTTCCCAACACCTTGAAAGTTTGATCCAATAAAGACTTCATCTAACCGCTTTTGCGTCTGATCCCGCAGATTATTTTGTGCACCTGCAATAACAACAATAAAACGATAACCTGCATCCGCAGCTTTACAAATTAAAGAAGCATAATTAGATGTTTTCCCTGATTGAACGTGTCCGACAACCATTCCATAGATTGCAAACTCATCTAGATCAGGATCTGCTAAATTATTCATCACCGCATTTGTATCTTCATCAATTGTATTCAAAACTTCTGGCGGTAAATTTTTTTTAACGTAACTCATATAGTTATTGGAATAATACTTATCTGATTCCAACTTTTTCTTACTTGTCCACCAAGATAAATCCTTTCTTGCTCGTTGTTCTTCACCAGTAACAAGTATCCCTGTAGAAATACGAACAATAAAGGACATTTCTAATTCCTTTTGAAGATACTTCCACTCGATATCTGTTAATGAACAAATCTGATTTTCATCCTCAATTCCTAAAATGGTTTTCAATATGCTTGGTGGCGTAAATTCAATTACTTTTTTCCATTCTTCAATCTTCCTCACAATTGTTTCTTCCTGCAAAACACTTTCCTTTATAAGATTTTCTGCAATTTTTTCCTTTACCTGATCAAACATGACATTACAATTAGTCTCTCCCGTGATTGGCATATTCAAAATAATCCTTCTTATTTTTATATATTTCTGTTTTTAATAATTCTTTGATAAGAGCTTCACTTATTCCGTTTAAACGCCAATTTTCCACAAGCAACTTAATTTCATTTTCATTAAGTAAGTTTTCTTGCTTCACTTTCAATGGATTCATGTTCAACTGAGCTACAATGGCATCTAATGGCAAGTAACTTTCTAACCCCATTAAAACAACATTTAATAAATCCCGCTGTGCTTCTTCCAATTTAATTTCGAGCTCTCTTAAGATGGGATGTTCACGATTAATAGCAAAGTAGATTTCATTGTTTTCGGCAATCAGTTCCCAGAACCGAGTGGTAGTCTTATCTTCTATTTTTTTTCCTCTACCTGTAAATGGCCTTGATCCCTTCACCGTTACCTGTTGAATTATACGCTTTAACTCTCTCTTTATTTCGCTTACTGGGTTCGCGGAGGACTTCTTAATATCGATGCCCCATGCGAAATCTTGATTATTCGGAATATCAATTTTAATCCGTACAAGCTTATGAGCATCATTTGTTCTATGCATTCCCCACCATGTCCCATGAATAAGTAAACGGTGAGCACGGTATAAATAAAATCCTTGAGATTTAGTGTAACCATCCCTGGTAGCATATTTATCAAATTCTTGTGGAGATAGTTTTGAATGATGAGGCAATATATACGGTTGAACTATAATTTCCGAATTTAGATATTTTATTTTTTCAGGTAACAATTGCTGTGTTGCCATATGTTTAGGATTAAACGGATTAAATGGTTCTAGTTCTTGACCATTAACATACATTTTCATTGTTTTTTTGCCAGGAATGACCCCTTCCAAAAAACAATGGAAAACTAAAGATAAATGGCTTCTTAGAACATTTATCTTATTAGGTATTTCAGATTTCGAAAAGGTATCTATCCCTTGCCAAACAACTAGCGTTCCACTTTCTTGTTTCATAAACTCTCCAAATAAAGGTACATGTTCATATTCATGTATATCTGGCGTTATTAGTAGCCACTCATTTTCTTTTGAAATATATTCTAAATCCCATTTTTTAAGAGAAACTATTCCATCTTTTTTTGATAAAACTGTCAAATTTGTACATTGGGAAAAAGATGCTGTTTTTAACCCCAATCCAAACTTTCCTAAATCACTTCCTGCTCGGGGAGAATCAGGGTCATTGGTTGCTAAACGCATGGCATTAATAAGATCATTATTAGACATACCAATACCATCATCTAGCAATGTAAAAACTGTATTGGGGTTTGGGATACATGAAATTTGTATATTTTGAGCTTTTGCTGTAATACTATTATCTAGCACATCTGCAACAGCTACTTCAAATGTATACCCTATATCCCTCAACGACTTAATAAAATTTGATACAATCGGTTGTACTACTTCAGTCTTCAACTTACCACCAACTTTTCCATATTTAAACTATATCCTACCCTATATATTAATCACTCCTAATAACTCTTTCAATCTCATTTTCTAATCTATGTAATATTCCTTTCACTATCAATAAACAAAAAACTCTTCCTCATTTGCAAAAGAGGAAGAGCTTTTTGTTTATAATCGATACCTATATATTCGAAATTTTATACAAAAGTCAATTGTCCATCGTTTCCTTCTTGTACTATAACATCATCAGTTAATTCATTGCCTCTTAACACTTCAATTATGTTATTTGCAATACGACGAATCACAGGAACCGTAACCGAATTACCAGCTTGTTTATATAAATGACTATTCGCCATTCCTTGTGGCAAAGTTAATTCTTCTGGAAACCCTTGAAGTAATAAGCATTCTTTAGGTGTTAATTTTCTAATATTATTTTCATTATCTAAAATCAGAGGAACATTGTGTCCACCTGTCCCCATATTAGCTGTTAATGTTGGACAAACATTATTTTTATTTTCTCTCACATATACTCTACGCCACTGATAAACTGTGTCATGGCTAGTCATTCCCTCTTGAAGTTCGTTATAAAAACTAACCTTTTCTGGGAGGTAATAAAATGCTTTATATTTTTCATCGTTAATACTACTATTTCGATTAATAACTGTATTAAGTGTATTAGTTAATGGAATTGGCGCTGGAAAATCAAATTTCGCAGTCAACTTATTTTCTAAAAATCCTACAATATAAATTCTCTCTCTATTTTGCGGAACATTTCCATATTCCATTGAATTTAAAACCTTAGCTTTTATTGTATATCCTTTTTCCTCTAGGCACTTTTTAATAACCTTAAAAGTATTTCCTTTATCGTGATTTTGCAAATTTTTAACATTCTCTAACATAATTGCTTTTGGTTTAGTACCATACATTTTTTCTTGCGCATCAATTACGTCAAGAATTTGAAAAAACATATTTCCTCTCTCATCTTCAAACCCTTTTCGATAACCTGCGATACTGAACGCTTGACATGGAAATCCACCAATTAATATGTCTAACTGTGGAACTGTAGTTTTATCTACCTCTGTAACATCAGCCTCTTGTAAATATTCACCTTTCCAAAAATGTCTGTATGTGATGGAAGCATTACGATCCACTTCATTAGCCCAAACAATTTCAGCACCGGCTTGTTGAAATCCCAAGCATGTACCGCCAATTCCAGCAAACATACTCCCTAATTTATACTTTACAGTCATTAAAGTTCTCTCCTTCTAACTCAAAAAATCCTCTTTTTACATTCATTATATCACCCTAATAATCAAGAAATCTTCAGTCATTATTAGGAAATAATTCTTTTTAATTTAGCGGTATTAGATGGTTCTTCCTCAAAAATATCTATATACTTTCTAGTTACATCCCTGCATGAATGATTAAAAAATTCCATTAATGTATTAATATCTTTAGTTTTTCGGTAATAATGATAACCAAATGTTTTTCTCAATGTATGAGTTCCTATTCTATCTATACCTATTTTTTGTGCTGCCTTATTTAAAGCACGGTATGCTTGTACTCTTGAGATATGTTCATTACCGTTTCTACTTGGAAAAAGCCAATCATCATCATGTTTGTCTTGTATATACTCTAAAATCACTGATATTAAAATATCATCTAATATTACTTTTTTTACTTTTTCACTCTTATCTCCTATTAAAAGCAAATATCGTTGCCCTTTAACATCCTTTACTTTCAGTGGCAATATATCACTAATTCTTAATCCTGTATGAATACCAAAAACGAACATAAAATAATCTCGATATGAACAATAGCACATCAATGATTTTTCCATCTTTCGAATATCTTCTATACTTTTTATAGGATGAACAAATTGCATACCTTACCCTACCTATTCTCGATATGTTACATTAAAATTAACATATCGAGAATAGGTAGGTCAACAAAAGAGGACATATTACCATGTATTCAGTATTAGAAGTAGAAAAATGTTCTTACTTAAATTTCTAATACTGCTTTTTTCAAAAATACATCTCTCCATGAAATCCTTACCACACAAAACGTATAAATGGTATAATAATATAACAATTCACTTATCAGTTATTAGTATAATTATTGTATTACTCATTTTAACTCTAGAAGGTGGTATTTATGGAACTAACTACAAAATTAGGAGAACGTATTCGTTTTTTAAGAAAAGAAAAACACTTAAGCCAAGAACGACTAGGCGAATTATCAGGCATACACACAAATCACATCGGGGCTATTGAACGAGGCGAAAAAAACGTAACTTTAGAAAGCTTGGCGAAAGTTACCAAGGGATTGGATATTACCTTGGAAGAACTATTCCGATATCTTCAACCTATGGATAAACTAGACGATCTAAACACTATCATGGATTTATTATTGTCTCGGACTTCTGAAGACCATGCGTTAGTACTACATTTAATAAGGAACGTATTTGATTGGGAAGCACAAAAACACAAATAAATCTACTTCAACCTAGTTAGTATCTACCATATTCAAGAGATACATGCTCCTCGTATAGACTACACTCTTTTTCGAAACATTTCATCTGTGTAAAACTAAAAATTTTTCTATACATAATGAAACAGCCTTAACAACATATTTTCCCTTTGATAACCGAAAAGTTTGTTTTATATCATAGAACAATCAATACTTAATTTAATTACAAATAATTATATTACGGAAACCTTTTAAACCCTCAGTTAGCCGGCACTATAATCTGTGCTTTTAAAAGGTTATATATCTTCTTTGACTCGAACTAATAGGGAGACAATTAAATATTAAAATTAATCATCTCCCCATAGTCCTTAACAATCCCTTCCAAAAACCCCCTAGTCTCCCCACTCCCCTTATAAAAACTCTCCCAACCCCGTTCCCTCAAAATCCCCTTCCAACTATCACTCTCCACCATCCTCTTAATCACACCATCCCAATAAGCAACCTCTTCCTCCGTCATATCTTTCGGGCCCATAATTCCTTTCCAGTGCTGGAAGATGACGTTGATGCCTTGTTCTTTCCAGGTTGGGATTTCTGGTAGTCGGTCTAGGCGTTTTGGTGCGGATACGGCTAATATTTTTATTTTGCCGGCTTTGTATTGTTTTTCGGCTTCGGATAGGGTCATGGTTGCGGCGTTAATTTGTTTATTCGTTAGGGCGTTTATGATTTTTTCTTTGTTTTCGTAGACGAAGAATTGTAGTTCGGCAGGGTTTATGCCAAATGCTTTGCTTACTTGTACGAAGGATAGGTGATCGTCGTTTCCTAGGCCTGGGGCAACGCCGATTTTGAAGTTTTTCTTGTCTTGTTTTAGTTGTTCCATTAGTTCATTTGCATTTTCTATGTTTGAGTCTTTTGATACAACAACGACTTCCCAGTCCGATGCGAGTGTCGCGAGCGGCGTGAAGTCTTTATATGTTAGTTTACTGTGGCCTAGTAGGTTGTTCGTTATGAGTAAGCTTGAGTTGATCGCCAGTACGTGATCGCCTTTTTGTTTCGTATATTTCCATCCGACGTCACCGCTGCCACCTACTTTGTTTGTGACAGTGATTGGTTTTGTAAAGATTTTTTCTTCTGTTAGCGTTTTTTGCATCGCCCGCGCTGTTAAGTCCCAGCCTGCTCCTTGAACGTTCGGCGCAACGATTTCTACTTTGTCGATGCTCATTTTATTCGTATGGGATCTCTCCGAGGAACATCCCGCTATTACTCCTGTCATGATCCATATACATAGTAATAATCGTTTTTTCATATTCCTCGTCCTATTCGATACTTTCGTTCTGGTCGTCCGATAATGCCGTATGTGTATTCTACTGTGCATTCGTTTGTCGCTACTAAGTATTCTAAATATCTTCTTGCGGTTGTTCTGGAGGCCCCCATTTGTTCTCCCATTTCTTCTATTGTAATGCCCTCTTCGAACCCTTTTATAATCCCCTTCACTTTTTGTAGTGTTAACGGATCCACACCTGTCGGTAAGTTTTTTATGTCTTGTGTTTGCGAAGTCCCGAAGAAATTATCGATGAGTGCTTGATTTACTTCATTGTTACTATGTAATAGTTGCTTTTTTCTTTTATAGTCTTCAATTGTGCGAACGAATTTTTCTAACGTGACCGGTTTTATAAGGTAGTTACTTACGCCGTTTCGAATTGCTTTTTCTAACATA
>Ga0268252_1001461_pt1 | contig 13327 bp, 22 predicted proteins | sample AgamicMgSfrz_FD_200244 | JGI IMG/M metagenome (GOLD analysis project Ga0268252, IMG submission 200244) | Agave microbial communities from Guanajuato, Mexico - Mg.Sf.rz (v2) (version 3) | ecosystem: Host-associated > Plants > Phyllosphere > Phylloplane/Leaf | place: Guanajuato, Mexico | collected... | reverse complement strand
CCGAATGGTGCAGGGAAATCATCGATAGGTGAAGCAATTACATGGGTTTTATACGGCATTGATCCATACGGAACTAAAAACGATCCGAAACCGATTGGTAATGAAGATGCAGAAACGAAAGTAGAACTTCTTATCCAAGTAGACGACAAGGATATTTTAATTAGTAAAGCTCAACAGAAAGCAGCGAAGTACTTTATTAATGAAGTTCCTAAGAAAGCCAAGGAATTCGAATCATTTGTAGATGAGTTGTTTGATAAACAAGCCTTTTTATCGCTATTCAATCCTGGTTACTTCAGCTCACAACACTGGCAAACGCAACGTGAACAATTACTTACATATGTGAGTGAACCATTAAAGAAAGAAGTATTCGTTAAGTTACCAAAAGTACAGGTTGAATTATTAGAAGAAAACTTAAAAAAACTTTCAATAGAAGACCTACAGAAAGTTCATGTAGAGCGTAAGAAAACACATGAGAAATCATATGAGCGTGCAAGTGAACGAGTGATCACGTTAAAAGAACAGTATGAGAAACAAAAAACAGAAAGTACAGATGTTAATAAGAAAAAAATTGAATCGCAACTATCTGAATTACAAGCGAAGCGTTCAGAAATCGATAAAACAATTAAGGATTCGCAAAAGAAACAGCAACAGTACAACCACGCGCAATATCAAGTCGAAGGCATGAAGCAGCAAGTATTAAAACAAAAGGAAGTGGTTCTTGGTATACGTGATGAGGAATTACAAGACACATGCCATACGTGCGGACAAGCCTTACAAGATGAAGCGGTTGAACAGGTTAAACAAAACAAAATTAATCGCTTTGAAGAGGCAAAACAAACCGGTTCTAATATGGTTAAGAAACTAAAAGAACTAGAAGCTTCTATAAAAGAAATGTCACTCGAAGAAGTCGATCTTAATCAAACAAGAGAAATTGATGAAAAGATTTACGAGTTAAACGGATTACTACGACAATCACAACAACTAGATTTACTACAAAAAGAAATTGATGAAGCAGCGGAAACACAAGTGGAAATCCGTAAAGAAAAGAATGAATCAATTGCAATTATTGATGCAATCAAAGACTTCCGTACAAAGCGTTCTGAATTGATGGTTAGCAAGATTCAAAGTTTATTTACAAACATTGATGTGCAGCTCTATGAAACTCTTAAAAATGGCGAAGAGAGAGCTACATTTGAAATTTTAATGGATGGTAAGCCATACAGCAGACTATCTACAGCAGAAAAGATTAAAGCAGGGTTAGAACTTGTAGAAGTGTTAAGCAAGCAATCGCAATTAGTTGTTCCTACATTCGTTGATAACGCTGAGAGTATCATACATTTCACTAAGCCAGCAGGGCAGATAATCATTGCGAAGGTTGAGGATGCAGAATTCATGATTAAAGCAGAAGGAATCCAAAAGGAGGAAGTAATCAATGGCTAATCAAGTAGCGGCGGTAAATACAGATAAGATAATCGGTAATTTCACAGATATGGAGTTAACAACAATAAAAAACACAATCGCAGTAGGTACTTCAGACGAACAATTCAAGCTTTTTGTACAAACTTGTGTAAACTCTGGGCTTAATCCCTTCTTAAATCACATTTATTGCATCGTGTACGGTGGAAAAATGAGCGTCCAGGTATCGGTTGAAGGCATTCTTTCATTAGCACGTAAAACACAGGGGTACAAAGGTGTAAAGGTCCAATTAGTTCATGAAAATGATGAATTCAAATTCAACGCAGCAAATGACGAGATTCTACATAATGTAGGTTTTCCAAGAGGGAAAGTCATCGGTGGTTATGCAATAGCAAAGCGCGAAGGTTTTGACGATGTTGTAACACTTATGGAAGTTTCTGAAATTGAACATATGAAGAAAAGTAGCAATAGCAAAATGTGGAATAGTTGGTTTAACGATATGTTCAAAAAGCATTTAACGAAACGAGCAGCGAAACAGCAATACGGAATTGAAATTACAGAAGATGAGCCTATTGGAAGCAGTGCAGTTGATGATGCGGGATCATATGAACGTGTAGATATCACTCCTAATAAATCTAATCAAATTCAAGTTGAAGATGGGGAAACAGTAGATCCAGAAGTAGAATTAAAAAATAAATGGGAAGAAATCAATAAGAAATTAAAAGGTTACGGTATGGAACCACACGATTTAATCGCAATCATTCAACAGAAATTTAACAAAAAGCCGGTAGACCTTTCTTTACAACAAATTGCTGCTCTTTCTAAATTCATTGATTTGGAGCATGCAGAGCGCCAAAAGAAACAAACCGAACCAACGCAAGTAATTGAAGTTGTAGCAGAGGAGCCAGAACGAGAAGAAATTGACTTCGAAAATATGGAACTTGAATTAGTATGATCGAAAAACAAAGTAAGGTACTCCTTCCGGCTTGGTGCTGGAAGGATGCCAAATCAACAGACGAAGTAAAACGAAACGTATTGAAATATATAAATCCGAAACGCTACCCAGGTTATAGGGTCCTGAAAGTATCGAAAGGATTTGCCATATGCGAACGGAGTGATGGTTGATGTTTAAGATACCTGTTAGAAGACAAACACAAAAAGAAATGCTAATAGCTACAAACGATTTGATTGAGAGAGGTTTTGATTTCTTAACACCAATTAAACCGGTTTATAAGAACGGTAAGTTTTACGAACAAAGCGGCAGAAGTTTTCAAGGAAAACATGAATTTAGAGCAATCGGCTACACGGATAATGTCAGCTATGAATGTTGGATGAAGAAGGTGAATTAAATGAATTTTATTGATAAAAGAAAAGGGTTTTTCATGATAGAGAACGATGCAATAGACAATTGTGATTTGGATGTTTACGAATTTAAAGCCTATGCGGTAATCGTAAGACATGCAAATCGAGATACACAATCAGCGTTCCCTTCATTAACAACATTAACTGAAAAAGTTGGATGCGGAAGAAAGAAGATTATTCAATGTATCAAGTCATTAGAAGAAAAAGGATACATTCAGAAAGTTAACAGGAAAGACGAACAAGGAAATAATTTATCAAATATCTATTACGTATTACCTACCCCTAGTGTCTCACGGAAACTAGTAGTGTCTGAGGGAAACCAGGGTAGTGTCCCAGAGAAACTGGGGGTAGTGTCTGAGGGAAACACTAACAATACTAATCTTAACAATACTAATTTAACAATAAATAGTAGTAGTAAGAATCCCTTCTCATTCTATGAAAGTAACATCGGTGTTTTAAATCCATTCATGGCAGATAGCATAGATCAGTGGATTAAAGATACAAGCGAAGAACTTGTTATAGCAGCTATGGAACGTGCATTAAAGAAACAAGCTAAATGGAACTATGCTGAAGGCATCTTAAAACAATGGACTAACAAAAATATTAAGACTTTAAGTGATGTGGAAGCAGTAGAAGCTGAATATCAACGAAATAAAGGAGCGAAGAACAATGCAGAGAGCGGCGGCAGCAATACCAACCGATATAGCCAAAAAGGTGAATATGACTATGGATTCTGATGTGTGTGATATACACAGCATGAATAAGATGAAGTTCGGTGGACAAGTTGTTTGCCCTCGATGCTTCCTTGAAAACGAAAGTAAGAAGCTACAACAACAAGAACAAGCGAAATACGATGCAGATAAAGCAAATGAGAAGAAATTCATGTTTCACCAGCAAAGCATGATTGCTGATAGCAACATTAAGAAAGCTAATTTTGATAACTACCAACCTACTAGCGATGAAGGAGCGAAGAACCTTGAACTCGCAAAGGTCATTGCGACGGATTATCTCAATGGAAAAATCTTTAACACGATTATGGCCGGGAATTGCGGAGCTGGGAAAACGCATCTTGCCTACGCTATAGCGGATCAGCTAGCTGGAGCAGGGAATTCAGTTGTCTTCGTTACAGTTGGCGAATTACTACGAAAGATTAAAAGTACGTTCAGTAAGGATTCCACCTTAACTGAGGATTCAATCATAAGAAGCTTAGTAAGAGCAGAAGTATTAATAGTCGATGATTTAGGTGCGGAGTTAGGTGCGTTAGATGCAAATACAAAAGCGACAAACTTCATTAATAGGGTGTTATTCGATGTTTTCGACGGAAGGCAAGGTAAATCTACTATCTTTACGACAAACCTCACAGGAGAGCGTTTAGAGGGAGCGTACGACGAGCGAATTGTATCGCGTATTTTTAATAACTTTAAAGCACTCGTTTTCAAAGATACAAAGGATTACAGAAGAAAGGCATTGCCATTTTAAAAGGGGGAATTGAGATGTGTGCATGTAACGGAACGGGAGTAATCAGAACCGATATGGGAATGGGTATGTATCAATTTGGACCATGCGTTTGCGAGGCAGGGAATCAAACACATGAAGAAGTGGATAGAAAGCGTCATGCCGTTATAGCGAGGTTAATGGAAATTCATCGTATGCAGCAGAAAAAGAAGACAGGCGTTGTGGCATGAGAAACGGTCAACTCTCTTTTGAAGATGTAATAGGAAGCTTTGACTATACAGCAACCAGTACTTCCGAACAATTTCTGCGTATTAATAGCCATAACGCTATAACGCCTACATTTGAAGTTCATTTTTACGATCAAGATGAGAAGCAAAAAATAGATTGGTTTGAAACAAAAAACGAAGAAGATGCAAAGAGCGATGCCATAGCAAAGCATGGAAGAATCCAAATTATAAAAACGGTGATAAGTACAAGGACGTTAGCGGAGATCATGGATTTGGATTAGGAGGCATAGCGTTATGACGCGTAACACAAGGTTAAGGATCGTTCTTGGAACTGTGGTATGAGCACATAGTAAATGTGTACTCATACCAATCTAAATTATTTTAAGGACCATGATATATCATCAAGAGCTTTATAAATATAACTATACATGCGGTAAAAGAGATACTTTGGATTGTATTTTTGTTTCCATTTCATAAAAATCACCTCTCATACAAATAGTTTAATTATATTATACAGTTATTAATTTGAATGTTAAGAAAATTAGATGCGAATTAAGGTGAATTTAAACAAAATAGCTATAAAAAAAGACCTCTTACGGAAAGATAAGAGGTCATCAAAAAAGATGTTGTATTTGAAACACGTGATGTTCCACAAAGACATTATAACATAAATTTATATATTTAGTATTATTAATATATAAATTTATGAAAATAATAAAAGTGCATAAAATCCGTATTTAAATGGAGAAGCCCTAGGCTTAGGGGGCTAGGGCTTCTCGGTTTGGTATATCTCACACGATAATATAAAAAGAATAGAACGTATTGAAGATAACACATGAATGTTTCGTAAATGTATCAAAAAAGTGAACAAAAAGTGATTTTGTAAATTAAGGTAGTCAGCACAGTTCACTAACGGCTTGTAAAAAAAAGAAGCCCCGCAGAAAATGTTACAGGACTTCATAAAATTGAGCTATGTCGTACTCACAAGGGATTTTAACATGGATTTAGTGGTGAATAAATCGGTAAATATGTCCAATTGATTTGGAGCAATTATCTTATACAAAAACGCCATTTTAACACAAAGCGAAATGGACAAGCGGTTGTATTTTATAAATTTAACAAAATAGTTATTTTGGAGAAGGTGAGGAAAAGAAATGAATACAGTAACAGTTAATATTCAAGCAACGATTATTAAGGGATCATTAACAGGAGTTTCTGGAAGAGTTGTAGGTTTTGATAGTGAGATGGATATGGTGAGCATTGGGGTTGATGAAGATACATTTATTGAAACTAAATCAGGCAACGTTAAGCAAAATTAGTACAAAATTCTTATTTCAAAACGAAGGGGAGAATAGGAAATGACAAATATCGAAAAAGCAAAAGAAATGTGGAAACAAGGTGCGATTGATATAAATGCAGTTGATAAGAACGGGGAAGCTTTAAAACAATATGATTCTGTAATAGCACATGATGGTTGCGAATGGAGAATTGGATGCATTACGTATAGCGTTATTGATGAAAACTTTGTAGCTCATTTTGAAGAGAGTTGGATCTCGTTTGAAGATTTGAATGAAGTTGAAAAATTAAATGATGTAATTGCTTATGAAGTGCTTGAGTGGGAAAAGGTAGGGACGCATTGGGGGAAAGACGGAAAAGCGTTTCATGATATGCCGATAGCGGATTTCGATGCGATTGATTATGCGGGAATTATTTTAGATAAGTTAAACGATCAAGATCATAAAGTAGAAATTAAAAATGAAAATGGATCTTGGTGCGTGACTTTGCATGAAGAAGAATATATCGAAGAGAAATTTGGAATAGCAGTTTGTAAAGCTGTAGTAAATACGGTTAAGGAAAACTAAACAAAATCCTTATTGTAAAGAAAAAAGAGATAGGGCTCACAACCCCATCTCTTCCAACAGAGATAAATGCAATTTTGCTTCTTCACAATTTGGATTAGTGCAGTAATGAATAAACGTATGTTCATCGTGTTGTATAAGAGGTTGATCACAAGATACACATGTGTACGGTGAGAGCATTTTATATACCTCCTTACAGATTATGGGTTAATTTTAACATGGTTTTAGTTGGTTAAGGAATAAGACAAAATCTTTATTTCATAACAAACAAAAAGAGCACACATATAAGTATGCTCTTGGACAAGAAAGGTAGATTTCTATGAGTGGACGCCTCCATACAATAATGTATGCTTGTCCAGTTAAAAGGTGAAAAAGTTTTATAAAAAATATTTAGTAATAGATAAAGAGAGTGCCTTAAGAGATAGGCGCTCATTGACCAAGACTTATATAAAAAAAGGTTCACATCATATTGTATGTATGTTTTTAAAGGTTGTGCACAGTTGGAAAAAATTCTTATTTAAACATAAAAGAGCGCTAATCGAGAGCGCTCCTTATACCTACTTATAAATGTTTATGTTCCATCTTAGATTTCTATCTTGGAGGAATAAAGCGCTATTTAATAAAGTGTTGATAAATAATACAGCTAATCATTGTAATATAAAACACCGCACAAAAGAAAATAAAAATGTATTTAAATTTCTTGTTCATATTAGTACCTTCCTAAAATAGGATTATTTGGATTTTAATATTGTATGTAAAAAAAGTGCGTTTATACAAGGGAAGGGTAGTTAGCAAAAATAAAACAAAATCGTTATTTAAATAAAAGAAACCCCGTTTGTCTGCGGGGTTCCTAAGGGTAATTGTCAAGTAATGACGTACTCGACTAAATAACCATATCATGAATTTTTTGGTAAAAATACTGGTAAATGTGTCCAAATGAATAGGGCGTCATTTTAAACCAAAACGCTATTTGAAAGTAAATAACCGTAAGGCAACCAATTAAGTTGCCTGCTACGTTCTTGGATGGTAAATGATAGATTTCTCAACAAAAGAGAGAAATAAAGAAAAATGTTTTTAAATGAAATTCATAAAAGTTTGATAGGCAATACCGAGGGAAAATATCGTTGCTACCGCATGGGCAGTCCATTCAGGCATATTTAATTTTAATATAGTTTTGTATAAGATTCCATATACGATACAAATGATTAATACAAATGCAATTAATTGAAGTGCTAATAGAAATAGTGGTTGTTCTAAAGCACTAAAGTTAAGTTGTTCCATTAATTGATCACACCCTTCATTTAGTATATTAATATAATCAAATTGAAAGTAAAGGGTTTATTTCTATAAAGTTCCAAATGTGTAGAAATTCTGAGAATGGTGAGTCAATCTTAACCAAAATTTCATTTTGTAGAAAAGGAGAATGGATATGAGGAAGGTTAAAGAGTTTACAGGCAAAGTCGGTGCGGAATTTATGAGTTTTCTTCTTGAAGACGATACATTACACAGTGCTTATTATTCGCATGTAGAGGTTCTTATGGATAATGGCAAGAAGAAGATGTTGTGCATTAAGGATGACGCTGGATTAAAAGGCATAGCTGAAGGTCAAACAAGAGCAGAGGCTATTAAGAAAGCAAAAAATTTCCTAAAGAGACAGGAAGAAAAACAAAGAGCAGCTAGCAAAGGCTAACTGCTCATCTCCAAGGGGGAACTAGGAGAAAAGATTACCGTGTCATCTATAGTATTGACGGAATATTGAGTTTTATTCACGAGAGATTATATTCTAAAATTTGAATTATGATAGTCGATATTCTCCATATTGACCAGAAAAGAACTAAAAGTTCTAGTGAAATTCCAAGGGTTCTTTTCTTAGTTTTTTGAGATTCTTTTATCAAATAGCCAATAGCACAAATTGCTAGAAGAATGAAAAGAATAAGTTCGAGTGTAACTGGCATTCTATCTACTCCTAAAAATAGGTTTGTATATAACGATTATAAGATATTTTTTTGATGATTGGTAGTAAAAAATTCAACAAAATAATCCTTCTAATAGAAAGTGAGGTCGGGGGAATGGAAGGTAACGTAAAGCTATTAGGTGCAGACGGAATGTGTGGAATGGAGTTTACAGAGAATAAGGTTAATGTTTACAACGATGAAGGACATGTAATGGAGAGTATGACTACAAGGGATCATGTTCAGGAAGTTATTGATTTTCTTGAAGAGTGTAAAGAACAGATGGAATAGGAAATGAGGTTACCAATTGATTAAACGTAAAAAGAAGACAGGCCGTATTAATAGTAGGAAAACAGTAGCGCTAGGAATTGAGTTTGATAGCAAAACAGAAGCAGAATATTATCTATTCCTAAAGGGTAACCCTGAGGTTGTTGAGATTGAGCTACAACCTCAGTACATGCTCCTTGAAGGGTTTTATATTACTACACGAGAGGGTAAACGAAAGAAACGCAGAGACTGGAAATTCACAGCGGATTTCCTTGTTACTTATAAAGATGGAACGCAGGAAGTTATTGATGTTAAAGGGTACGCTAATGATCGTTTTCCGTATATGAAGAAGATGTTTGAATATCGATATAAACAGGAATTAATTGTTGTTATGAAGGACAAGAAGAAAGGTTGGATAAGAAAATAAAGGGAGCTGAGTAGATGATTCCAAGATACAAAGGTACGAGAGAATTCATGTTGCATCGCAATGAAGAAGGATTTGGTGGTAAACAACGTGTATGGAGTTTCGATGTATTTACGTATCAAGAATTAATGGACCATTTAGATGATGGATGGAGAATTCACGATGAAGAGAAACGTATAGCAGCGTTTTACAAGAAGACAATAGCTTAATGGATAGCGGAACAATGCTTCACAGTGTGGTGGGGGCTGTATTGTAAGCATCGTTCCCTTATTCAAAAAAGAGATAGTAAAATTTCACGTACCTGATGTGAATGTAAAAACCAAAATTCGAAATAGGGGGATTTACCATGACAAACATTTATCAAAACTTAGGCGAAGAAATCGAATTAATGGAAGTTGAGTTAAAGGACCTTAAATTAGAGCACAAATACTTAATGAAAAATATGCATATGAATGCTCCTAAGTTCAATGGAGTAACAGACTATAGCAAGGATCGTGTAACAGGTGGACAAATCCCGTTAGCTTTAGATGAGATAGCTGGTCGTCATGATCGCATTATCGAGAAGTCGGAGCGATTAAAACAACGCATTGCAGATAAGAAAGGATTAATGGGAGAAGCGAAGTTTATTATGAGTAAAAAGAAAGGTCTAGAACAACAAATTATTTATTTACGAGATGTAATGGGATTCAATTTAAAACAGGTTGCTAGTGAGCTGGGTTATAGTTATGACCACATTAGAAGAGTGAGCAGCAGAATGAAAAGAAGCCACAATCATGCCACAACGAAGACACACTGTTCTTGATAATTCGGTGATACACTATTATTACTAAGAAGTATCAAAAATAACTTATGACATATTCCAGTGTGGCGGGTGTGAGATAACTCGCATTCGTCATACTGTTTCTATTATATTTAGTATTCAGCTCAGAGACCGCCATGTCCTCTGGGTTGATAGTGAATATAATAACTCTGTATTCTTTGTTAAAGTTGTTTCTTGAAAATGGAATGGGGGTGTTTGCTCTTAAATGAGTAACGAAACGCTTGCATTCTAAAAATCTAAAACATACGTGATCTCGTACATTAGTAATTACTCACGATTCTTATTAATGACCAAAACGAGGGCAAAGAGTTCCACTCTTTGTTTGAGCCAATACAGCGGAAACATTCCCCTTACGTCCCTCTAGTGTATTGGTTCAAACAAGGCGTCGGAAGAAACATATACGTCTTGATAAAAATTAAAAAACCTTTATAGGAGAGTTACACCATAGCTCTCATTCGGCAAACTCTACGGAGTATAAACGAGAAGATTCTTGTTCTTCTCCCAGTCACCGAACGTAAAGAGCGTAGCTAATAAGAGCTAAAACATTACATGATGCGGTGGCTTGGAGAAGGTTGAGAGTACTCAGCCTTGAAATGATTGCGAAATTCCCCTTTCGTGAATGTTTCTCACATACCCTTTAAAGCTGTCACTTCGGTGATGGCTTTTTGTTTTGTAGGATATTCTCTTTTTCTGTCGAATAGATAGAGTGGGAGAGGAGGGGATTATATGAAAGTAAGCGAGTTAATAAAACATCTACAAGAAATCCCTAATAAAGATGCGGATGTATTAGTTCAATATATCATTGCTGCTAAAAAATCAGATAAAGTGATTCCCGGGATGGCTAAAGTAGACAAAATATTAATACCTGCAGACGGAAAATACAATTCAGTTTGTATTTCTGCTGGAGCAATTGAAGAAGATATTTAAGAGAAGGCATCCATTACGGGTGCTTTTTTCTTTGTTATATAGAAATTACACATTAAACGTGAATATGAATGAAATGGACATTTGGATAGGAGGATGAATGATGGATGAAACAAAAGTATTGGAGATGAAACCTACACATCCACACAAGATTGATGCGAATAAAATTAAAACATTAGATGATGTGATCCAGATTTTCAGTCGGATGGAACTTCGTGTTGATGATAAAGGATTAAAAGGAATTGAGCATTTAATTGCTGATGATATTGATTAAATCAATATCAATAATCGTAGGCGTTGCCGTAATCTGGGTGGCGTCTTGTTTGTTGTTAAAGAAAGATAAGGGTTACAAAACAAACGAACACAACGGAAAAGAAAAGCAAGAATCAAATGATTCCTGCTTCTTCGTCTAAAAGTTGAAACATCTAGACACTTACATTTAGACGCTTAAAATATAATAAAAACATTACTTGATATAGTCTAGAAGTTAGTCTAAAATTAAAAGTATAGAAGATATAAGACTTTTAGACGGTGAGGGGATGTTTTTATGGCATTAATAGGATATGCCAGGGTTAGTACTAAAGATCAAGATTTAGGACTGCAAATTGATAAGCTAAAAGATTACGGGTGCGAAAAGATTTTTACTGAAAAGCAAAGTGGAGCAAAAACAGACCGTGAAGAGTTAAGTAATGCAATTGATTATCTGCGTTCTGGTGATAAATTAGTAGTTTATAAAATTGATAGATTAGCCCGTTCTACTTTTGATTTACATAAAATTGTACGTGAGTTAGATACAAAAGGTATCTCAATTGTATTTATAAAAGAACAAATTGATTTCTCTACACCTGCAGGTAAATTAATGTTTACAATGCTAGGGGCAATCGCTGAATTTGAAAGAGACTTAATTAATGAAAGAACGTCAGAAGGTCGAGAAAGAGCAAAGGCGCAAGGAAAACATATGGGACGAAAAGGTCAAGACGAAAAACAAGTTAAACAAGCTATGAAATTGTTTTTTAATAGGTCAGAAAATGGTTTGAGTGTAAATGATATTTCTAAAATGACAAGTGTTCCACGTTCTACTATTTATGCAAAAGCTAAAGAATTAAAAGAGGGGGATTTATGATGGAAGAATATGAACAGCTTCGCCAAGAGTTTCGCAATATAAGTAAACAATATTGGAAAAATACAAAGAAACCAAAAATGTGCGAGAAATGTTCTTCAAACATAAATGTACATTTACATCATAAAATCCCATTAAAGGCAGGTGGGACAAATGATTATGAAAACCTTATCCCACTTTGTGAAGAATGTCATGGGGAATTTCATAGGCACTTTGAAGCTGTCAAAACGCATGAATATTTTATGGGTACACAAAAATATACCGAGTTAATAGGTGTATGGGAAGTATTAAATGATTCGTTGGTGGATTCATTATCGATGAAAGAGTTTAAAAAACTGATTTATAAGGGATTAAATTTGAAAAGAGATGTACAAAAATCATTTAATGAAGAAGGAATAGAAGTTAATACTGAACAATTAAAGTAGCGAATCCGCTGCTTTTATTTTATAAAGAAAAAAGCCCGATGCGGGGCTAGATGGGGCTAGATGCTTTTCTTCATACCGCATTTACGGCATTCTCTTATATAGATGAAATCTTTAACGGAACTTTTGAATGCGGTATTTCCGCAATTATCACAGCGACCGCTGATTTTATCAGGATGTTCTGTGTATGTGTATATTTTACTTAGATCATACTTTTTGTTCATGTTCTTTATTTTCCATTAGTCTTACCTACATAGCAATCTGAATTAATACAGCTTTACCATAATAACATGAAGTGTTCATATAATGGATGTTTTTAATTTTACAAAAAGAACCCGATAGAGTTCGGGTCCTTTTCAGAAGTGATGATGTTTTCTCGGCTTGGGAACTGAGAAAATACAAAAATATAATACAACGAGTTTTAGAGAATTTCAAGACTAAATTAGGGATTACCGCGAGGGGGATTTATAACGAGTTTCTTCCTATTAATATAGGAGGTGGTGAGTGATATGAAGTGAAACAAAAACACGAGTTAGCTCAAGAAGATTACATGCAAGGTATGAAGTATAAGGAACTGGCTGAAAAATATGAGGTCAGCGTAAATAACGTAAAGTCATGGAAGACCAGATATAAATGGGATAGAAAAAGTGTGCATACAAAAGATGAAAAAGTGCGCACACAAAAGAAAACAGGTGCACCCATTGGTAATAAGAATGCGGTGGGTAATTCAGGTAACAAGAACCCTAAATGGGGTAATGAGAATGCCGTAGGTCATGGTCCGCCAAAAGGGAACCATAACGCTATGACGCATGGATTATTTAGAAAGATAATTCCTAACGATGATCCGCATGCAATGGAGTTGCTTGATGAAATACAAAACCATACTGAAATAGATATGTTATGGAGTTCTATTCATCTGCAGGGTTCTGGTGCAAAAACTCTAAAGCTCTTGCCAGTAATCTCCTAAACTTGGACATACTGATAGTATTACTCTAAAAAAGGTGTGTGATCGGTATGGAAAAGAGAAATTTGTTCAAATGGAAGCATTATCAGCCGGAACTAATCTTATTAACAGTAAG
>Ga0268252_1001455_pt1 | contig 13344 bp, 10 predicted proteins | sample AgamicMgSfrz_FD_200244 | JGI IMG/M metagenome (GOLD analysis project Ga0268252, IMG submission 200244) | Agave microbial communities from Guanajuato, Mexico - Mg.Sf.rz (v2) (version 3) | ecosystem: Host-associated > Plants > Phyllosphere > Phylloplane/Leaf | place: Guanajuato, Mexico | collected... | reverse complement strand
AAAGTTGTAGCCATCATATAGCTATAATGATTTTTGCGTATTTTCTTTCATATTTTATGAAATGGCTTTATATCAACGTTTATTACTAATTTACATAGAATAAAAAAATTTTTAGTCAAATGATTTTCAAGATATTCTCGTTTCATTTTTTCAAATTTGTAGCCATCATATAGCTATAACGTTTCATAAATTACGAAATTGTAGCCATCATATAGCTATTAATTATTAAAAGTAAGAAGTAATAGCCGCGATAAGGCTATGCAGTTTCAAATAAGAGCTTATAGCCACGATAAAGCTATACAATTTCAAGTAAGAAGTAATAGCCGCGATAAGGCTATGCAGTTTCAAATAAGGGCTTATAGCCACGATAAAGCTATACAGTTTCAAGTAAGAAGTAATAGCCCTGATAAAGCTATATAGCTTCAAGTAAGAAGTAATAGCCATAATAAAGCTATATAGCTTCAAGTAAGAAGTAATAGCCGCGATAAGGCTATGTAGTTTCAAGTAAGAAGTAATAGCCAAGATAAGGCTATGTAGTTTCAAGTAAGAAGTAATAGCCGCGATAAGGCTATGTAGTTTCAAGTAAGAAGTAATAGTCAAGATAAGGCTATATAGTTTCAAGTAAGAAGTAATAGCCAAGATAAGGCTATATAGTTTCAAGTAAGAAGTAATAGCCAAGATAAGGCTATGTAGTTTCAAGTAAGAAGTAATAGCCAAGATAAGGCTATATAGTTTCAAATAAGAGCTTATAGCCACGATAAAGCTATACAATTTCAAGTAAGAAGTAATAGCCAAGATAAGGCTACATAGTTTCAAGTAAGAAGTAATAGCCGCGATAAGGCTATACAGTTTCAAATAAGAGCTTATAGCCGTGATAAGGCTATATAGTTTCAAGTAAGGGCTTATAGCCAAGATAAGGCTATATAGTTTCAAGTAAGGGCTTATAGCCAAGATAAGGCTATATAGTTTCAAGTAAGGGCTTATAGCCAAGATAAGGCTATATAGTTTCAAGTAAGAAGTAATAGCCATGATAAGGCTATGCAGTTTCAAATAAGAAGCAGTTTTATATAATTAAAGACAAGTAAAGGGAATTTAAATGATCCACAATAAAACGTGTGAAAACCAACAATTGTGAGGATTATTCAGATAACATTTCAAATTAAAGGTTATGTGGTTTTCATCTAAATGGGAAAAATAAACGCATTTTGATTCATACATTCGTTTAAAGTGTACTTCCATCAGTGGGAGTCTTATAGCATACGAATTGTGGAATGAAAAAATGGACTAAGAATTTAATCTTAGTCCATTTCTTATTTTATATCCATTTTGTATGGAATGTACCTTCTTTATCTACTCGTTTATACGTATGCGCTCCAAAATAATCGCGCTGCGCTTGTAACAAGTTTGCAGGTAGTTTAGCAGTACGATAGCTGTCATAATAAGAAATTGCTGCTGAAAATGCAGGTATCGGAATGCCCTGTTGTACCGCCATTGAGATAATTTGGCGTAATCCGCCTTGATATGACTCTACAATTTCTTTAAAGTATGGATCAAGTAAAAGGTTCGGTAGGTCAGTGTTTGTCTCATAAGCCTCTTTAATGTTCTGTAAAAAGGCAGCACGGATAATGCATCCGCCTCTCCAAAGCATAGAAATGCTGCCAAAATCAAGGTTCCAATCATATTCCTCAGAAGCTGCCTTCAATTGCGTGAATCCTTGTGCATAAGAACAAATTTTACTCATATATAAAGCTTGGCGCACTGCTTCAATTAATTCAGCTTTTTCAACTCCAATCGCTGTTTTATCTTTAGGGCCAGATAAAACTTTGCTTGCGTTCACGCGCTCTTCTTTTAAAGCAGATATACAACGTGCAAATACAGATTCCGTGATAATAGGAAGAGAGATACCTAAATCAAGTGCGCTTTGACTTGTCCATTTCCCTGTACCCTTTTGTCCTGCAGTATCAAGAATAACATCCACTAATGGCTTACCAGTTTCTTCATCTTTCTTCTTAAAGATATCGGCTGTAATCTCAATTAGATAACTGTTCAGTTCACCTTTATTCCATTCAGCAAATATTTCATGGAACTCTTCTGCCGTCAAATCAAGTGTTTGTTTCAAGAAGAAATATGCTTCACAAATTAATTGCATATCTCCATACTCAATACCGTTGTGAACCATCTTTACATAGTGGCCTGCCCCATTCGGTCCGATATAAGAACAGCAAGGCTCGTTATTCACTTTTGCAGAGATGTTTTCAAGCATATCCTTTACTTTTTCGTATGCATCCTTCTGTCCGCCTGGCATAATAGATGGTCCCTTCAATGCACCCTCTTCGCCGCCTGACACACCTGCCCCGATGAAATTGATTCCTTCTTCGGCAAGACGTTTGTTTCGGCGAATTGTATCGACAAAGTATGTATTACCACCGTCAATTAAAATATCACCTTTATCGAGGTGAGGGACTAGAGAATCAATCGCCTTATCTGTAATTTCCCCTGCATTAACCATTAATAAAATCTTTCTAGGTGATTCAAGTGAGTTAACAAACTCTTCAACTATATGAGTACCAACTAAGTTTTTACCACGGTTTTCCTCAATAATTTCATCAACTTTTTCCTTCGAAATATCATATAGGGCAACAGAATACCCTTTGCTCTCAAAGTTAAGTGCGAGGCTTTTTCCCATAACGCCCACACCAACAACTCCAATTTGTAACTTTTCCATATTCCATCGTTCCTTTCCATGTATGTTACTCTGTATTATAGTATATATACCTAAAATAACACTTTAATCAAATAATCAATCTTTTTCATTTCAATAGGCTCCGCCAGTATTCGTGCCAAAGGTTATAGGGACACGGCACATCACTATCAAGTTAAAAAATAAAGAGAGATTTTCATCCTTATTAATCAATCATGAATAATAACCGGTTAATTATGAAAAATCACATTAAACAGCTTCCGTATCCCTTTTATTGTTTAGAAAGATCTATACAAATAAACTTAATAATAAAGTAAATCCTAATCCGGCTACAGAAACGATAGTCTCAAGTAAAGTCCATGTTGCAAATGTTTCTTTCATGCTTAAACCAAAGTACTCTTTAAACATCCAGAAACCAGCATCGTTCACGTGTGAAGCAATTAAACTACCAGCCCCTGTTGCAAGGACAACTAAAGCAAGGTTAACATCAGATTGACCTAACATCGGAATCACTAAACCGACAGTTGTTAATGCAGCAACCGTAGCAGACCCTAATGAAATACGTAAGATGGCAGCGATAATCCATGCGAGCAAGATCGGTGATAATGAAGTTCCTTTGAATAATTCGGCTACATAGTTACCAACGCCGCCATCAATTAATACTTGTTTGAAAGCGCCGCCGCCACCAATAATTAAGAGCATCATCCCAATATTCGAGATTGCTGTTGTACAAGATTCCATCACGTTTTTGATTGGAATATTTCTTGCCAATCCCATTGTATAGATCGCAACCAGTAAGGATATCAACATGGCAGTATCCGCATTCCCAATAAACTCGATCGTTGCTAGTAAACTATTATCTTTGAATCCCATTGTTTTTTGCAGCAAAGTAATAATTGTAGCGACTGCCATTAAAAGAACAGGCAGTAAAGCGGTAAAAACACTGATTCCAAAGCCAGGAGTTTCTTCAAGTTTAAATACTTTCTGCTCACCTAAAGATTTGATATTACCGGTTTTTGTGAACGCATCAGGTACTAGTTTTTTTGCAAGTTTAGTAAATACAGGTCCAGCTAACACAACCGTTGGAACCGCTATCATAAAACCGTAAAGTAATACTTCACCGATGTTTGCATGCAATTCACCAGCGATAGCAGTTGGTCCTGGGTGTGGCGGTAAAAATCCGTGTGTTACAGATAAAGCTGCTGCCATCGAAATACCGAGATATAAGATAGAAACTTTTAATTCTCTTGAAATCGCAAATACAATTGGAATTAATAATACTAATCCTACTTCAAAAAATAATGCAATCCCGATAATAAATGAGGCAGTCACAACAGCCCATTGAATGTTCTTTTCACCAAATTTCTTCACAAGTGTCATGGCGATGCGTTGTGCGCCCCCAGAATCTGAAAGCAACTTACCTAACATCGCACCAAGTCCAAAAACGAGTGCTAAATGACCAAGTGTTCCGCCTAATCCCGCTTCAATGGTTTTAAAAATCTTTTCTGGTGGCATTCCAAGTGCTAAAGCAACCCCGACCGATACAATGATTAATGAAATAAAGGTATTTAATTTAAAGCGCATAATCAGTAAAAGTAATGCTAAAATCCCAATTGCTACAATGACTAATGGCATCGTAGTTCCCCCCTAATCTTAGCTGTATTTGTATTTATCCCGCTATTCGTGGGAAGTAATTCCCCCCACCTCGAGATTTAGATAGAAGCGAGGCGTGGGGAATTACTCATGAAAGTTTTACTTTATTAAATTTCTTTGATAATTTGCAATTCGTGTATAATCATCTTCTAGCGCCCTTGATAGGTTAATAAATATCGGCAGTAATTGTCTGTATTCTTTTGTTGCTTCTTCTTTCGGTGTATGTTTGTAGGTACTCCCAACCATTTCGGAAACGATTTCAAAAGAATCAATTTTTCCTGTGGCATAGAGACCTAATATACATGCACCTAGACAAGAGCTTTCGTAGCTCTTTGGAACAACGACTTCAGATGCGAAAATATCAGACATCATCTGTCGCCAAACGTCAGACCTTGCGAAGCCGCCTGTTGCTTGAATACGAGTTACAGGACCATCCATGCATTCGGTTAATGCTAAAAATACAGTGTATAAATTATATATAACGCCTTCTAAAGCTGCACGAATCATATGTTCCTTCTTATGTGACATCGTTAAACCGAAGAAGGAGCCACGTACATCTGGATTCCATAATGGTGCACGTTCCCCTGCGAGGTATGGATGGAATAATAATCCGTCTGCACCAGGTCTCACGCGTTCAGCTATTTTAGTTAATACATCGTATGGATCAATTCCTAGTCTTTTCGCAGTTTCTACTTCTGATGAAGCAAGTTCATCACGAATCCAGCGAAGGACCATCCCTCCATTGTTTACCGGTCCACCAATTACCCAATGCTTTTCCGTTAAGGCATAACAAAATATTCTTCCTTTTTTATCTGTTTGTGGTTTATCAATGATGGTCCGAATAGCACCACTGGTTCCAATTGTGACAGCAATCTCACCTTTTCGAATTGCATTCACACCTAGATTAGAAAGCACCCCATCACTGGCACCAATGACAAACGGTGTTTGTGAATCGATACCAATCTTTTGGGCTAAATCTGGATTGCAGTTGCTAAATATTTGGGTGGTTGGTACGAGTTCAGATAATTGATCTGGTGTTATACCAGCAATTTTTAAAGCTTCCTCATCCCAATCTAGTGTTTTTAAGTTCATCATACCCATGCACGAGGCGATGGAATGATCAACAACATATTGATCAAAGAATTGTTTGAAGATATATTCTTTGATTCCAATATATTTTTTCGTTCTAATAGCAATTTCCGGATGATCATTCACAATCCATGTAATTTTACTTAATGGTGACATTGGGTGAATAGGTGTTCCTGTTCGTCTATAAATTTCATGGCCATTCAGTTCATCTTTGATTTTATGTGCCCATGCCTCACTACGATTATCTGCCCAAGTGATACAAGGTGTCAGCGGCTGATCATTTTCATCCATAGCAATGACACTATGCATAGCACTGCTAAATGAAATAAACGATGGTTTTTTATCTGAATGCTGTTTCGTTATATTTGATATTGCTTGTAAAACAGCTTGGAAAATCTCTTCTGGATCTTGTTCCGCTGTGGATATATCCGGTGTGCGAAGTGGATAACCAATATTCTCGGTTTGGATGACTTCGCCTTTTTCAGTAAATAAAACTGCTTTCGTACTTGTTGTACCGATATCTATACCTAACATATAGCTACTCATGTCCTTGCTCTACTCCTTTAGATAACATTTGTTGTGACATCCAGAAATCTTCAACTTTCCCTTGAACATCATCAAAGTTTAGATGTAAGGCCTCAATCATGAGGGCTCGATCTTTTGATTCGATTGCTTTTATATAAAGCTCATGATTTTTAATAACCCGTTCAAAGTCTTCGTACTTTTCCTTGAAACGAGTACGCATTGATAAAAGGATTAAGCTTTCCATAACAGGCTTTAAATTATTCCAAATCATCAGGATGTAGGAATGCTCAATGGTTAGAATAATCGTTTCATGGAATAAAAGATCTTGATAAGAAAACTCATCAGAATCATGATATTTAATGGCGATTTTCATCATTTCCATTATTTTATTTAGTTCTCTTACTAAATCATTTGTGTCCATCTTTACAAGTCGCTCAAAGATAAACTTTTCTATAAGTAAACGAACATCATATATTTCTTCGATTTCTTTCTCGGTTAAACCAATGACAACTGCGCCCATTCTTTCTAAGCGAATAATATTTTCAGAAGCTAGTACTTTTAATGCTTCACGAACGGGTGACCGACTTACAGAAAAATCGGCAGCTAATTTATTTTCCGACAGGATGGTACCGCTTTCAATCTCCCCTGCAATAATGCGCATTCTCAGTTCGCTCGCAACACGATCACCTGTAGAGGCTTTTGAAAGCCATTTTTCAGGATAAAGAAATTCCATTGATTTCGCCATAAATTCACCTCATGTTAATCAAGTATACTTGTATACAAGTATTATAACTCGGATTTTTAATTATGCAAGCGCTTTTATTGTTTGCTTTGGTCCTTTTAGAGGAAAGCCCCATAATTATCAAGCTAACAAATCGAGTCGCCCCAAAAACTATTATTGTTGATGAAGAAGATTTAGGGAATGGAAAACTGAAGAATACGATATTCAAGGACTTACATCAACATATTTACCACTCGGGTTTACAACTTTTTGAATCAAAAATATAGATGTTAAAAATGTAACAGTAACTGAATTTGAGCATTAAACACTTTTAAAAATTGAAATTGTATTGTAAAGTAATGATTTTACAAATAGAAGCAGTTTTATATAATTAAAGACAAGTAAAGAGAATTTAAATGATCCACAATAGAACGAGTAAAAATCAACAAATGCGCGGATTATTCTGATAATATTTCAACTTAAAGGTTATATAGCCATCATATAGCTATGACGTTTCACATTTTTAAGATTCAAATTATATTTGTAATTAATATTGTTAGGAGGTATTTAAATATGGAGAAAGTGTTAGCATTGTTTAGTGATGCCCTCCTACTTGCTGCTCCAATTTATGAAGAAAATAAGCAGTTATGGGCCAAATGGAATAAATATTATAAAGAAGTACAAGAGAATCACGATAAATTAGTAACATCAGCTAATATGTCCCCTTCCTTTTCGACACTTGTTTCTTGGTTAGGTCAGAAACAAGAGCAAGGAATATCGTTGTTAAACATTTATGCCAATCTGAATAAATATAAAATTGAGATTCAAAATGTACTAGATAAGATCATTGAACAAGAATTTGGAGAAAAAGTTGAAGCAGTTGAACCAACTCAAATTTCAATTTTTGAAGATAGTCAGGTAACAGAGCATATAGAAGATATATCGGATGATTACTATCCTGTAACCAATGACGCAATGTACTATCAATTACGTGATGGAATAGCAAAAAATCATTTTGAGGAAGATGAAGCAGTAGCAAAACCGGTACTGCCATTAGAAACAAAAAATTCAAGCGGAGTCGCACAACTATCTTCACATAAGGATGAGGATTTGAGATTAGTGAATACAAACGAAGCAGAAAGATGGTCTATATTGGTTGATGGAGTAATTAGTAATATGGATGATCTTACAGCAGACTGTTTGGATACCATTACAATACAATGGTTAAATCAAGCTAAATCTCCAGATGAATTCATAGATTTTAGTTATGAAAATGTGTTGGAATTATGTAATATGCCAAAAGCATCAGCAAACGGTGTAGAGTATTATCGTGCAGAAGATAAGATAAAAGTAGCACAACGTATTGCAGCGTTAGCAAGCATCTTTATTTATTTGAATGATGATAATGAAGTTGTAGTATTGAACGATCAAGCTGAAACTGGGGAAAAATTTGAAGTGAAACGTGAAGTAATCAAAAGGTTATTCGTACTGGACTCTGTAGTGTTATGGAGAGATAAGAATACTAATGAATATATGGGGATAGAATCCTGTAAGATTAAACCAGGTAGTTTTTTATCAGGCTATTTGTATGGATCTAATAGCACAACTGCTTTATTATCGAAAAAAGCATTAGAGTATAATAGCTATAGACACAAGTTTCATAAACGTTTAATACGTTATTTATCCTGGCAGTGGCGAATCCGTCAACAATACAGTACTTTAAAAAGACCATACTCCATTGGTGGAGAAAAAGGTTTACTATCTGTAATGGGTATTACAACCACAAAGGGTCGCCCAACTCGAATTCGTGAACAACTAGAAAATGTTTTAATTGATTTAGAAAAAGAAAATGTAATTTCACATTGGGCGTATGCAGAGGAATTGGATGAAACAAAGATAGGAGAACGTAATTGGTTTAAGAATTACTATTCAAAATTAGGGATCATTATCTTACCACCAAAAGAATTGATGAATAATATAGATAGTATGGTAAAGAAAAAAGCAATAGGTATGCAAGAGAATCCGGAGGACCATTATATTGCAGAGACTGTAAAACAAACTCCTGAAGGATCAGAAGATATGATACGAGAAAAAATTATGTATCAGCATATGCATCAAAATAAAACAATGCGTGAAATAGCTGATGAAATAGGTCTATCCCCTGCTACGCTATCAAGATTCTGTAATAACAAAATGAAGCGTATTTCAAAAAGTGTTAATGAAAAACTAAACAAGTGGTATGAAAGACAAATGATTATAGAGTCAATGTAAAGAGAAGCAGATACCTTTTAAAAATGGAGAGGTACCTGCTTCTTTTTAATTTGTTCATATTCTGCCTGTATTAATCCATAAACGCGCTCGATTGTTCGGTGGATACCATGTGTCCTTTTGTACATAATAAGATTTGCAAATATTAAAGTCAGGAGGGTTTGTATGCAACAGGATAAAAAAGATATAGAAACGTCTGGTTCTATTATGAAACCAAATTTTGCAGAAACTGATGCGCAAAAAGTGAAACAAGAAATTCAAAATGATGTAAGGGAAGGACAAGGAGCAATGACTTCCCGAGAAGCAGGTGCAATGCGGGATTAAGAAAACACTCCTTACTGTTTTTTATTTAGTGAAAGTTTTAACCAGTAAGGAGATTTCCTATTATCTGCTTTTGTTTCTAAAAAAAATTGTTTTTACTTTGATATAAAGTTTATTTCATGTAAGTATCCCTCATTAGAAATAATCTATATTTTGTTTGATTTCTTTAAAAAGAAGTTTAACTTGTTGTGATATAAACAATTCCAAAAGTGTCTATTGTAGTTATCATCATTAATTAATATGTTATTATCAAGCTCGACTAATTTGTTCTTCAAATCATGAAAAGTCTTTATTAGATCACAATCTTTGTAGTGCCCCTGCCCTATTAGCTGAACCCAATACTTTTTAAAGCAATTGAAGCAGGAATGCATTTTCTCTATAGAAGAATTAACAAAATATCTTTCTACTCTTTCTGTAATTTCATGCTCTAGCTCATATATCTCGCCTGTGGGCTGGTAGATAGTAATTAGATTACCTGAATCCATATTACTCCCAATAACAAGGTATGGTTTAAACTTCTCTAAACTCGCTAAAAACGCTTCTGTATATTCTTTATCCAATATTGATAAAGAAAAATCATTTTGTTTTGTCCATTCCACTACATCTAAAAGAAAACCATTAGAATAGGTGTAAAATTCAATATTGAGACATTCAAATTCATTTTCTTTAATTTGATGATTAAGTAAAAAATGCTTACCATCAATGGGTAAATTTAATTTGTCTATTTCCAATGTCCTTTCTCCCCCTTATTATTTAATCCATGTTCTCCTTCAACACAAACTCAATTAAATTTTAGCATAAAGGAATGATCCCCTTAGTGAAAGTTACATATGAAATAATAAAAAGGTATGAGTTTACGACCCACACCTTTTTATCAGTAGAAATATTCGTTATTTGCTTAGTGCATCAATCATGATCAATGTCACCTTCGATATATTGACTGAGTTTATCCTTAATTGCCGCACTTTCTGGAGTTACTTCTGCTACTTTACGATTGTGAAGACGAGAGCCACCTTCCATTTCATCTAAAGGTAATGTATTTTCATCTTCTTGAGGAACAGTAGCAGCCATTTGTTGCTGTAACCATTGCATTGTTAAGTTAGATGTTGTATTTTTACCATTGATTTCTGCAGTTCGTTGAATTTCCTGCTCCTGCTGATTATGGGTAACAGTTGATGTGTAAGCAGGTTCTCTATATTGTGGTGTATGCTTTGCCCTTGGCACTTCTATTAGAGTTTCAGTAATAACTGATGCTTTGTTGTTAAGTTCAATAGGTTCTCTATGTTTACTTGTATCTGGTACATTTTCTTTTTGAACATCGATTACTTCATTAATTTTTTCGGGTTCTGTTTTATTAGAAGTAGCAATTGATGCTATACTGCTTTCCTTTTCTAGTTTAGGAGCAGAATTTCTTGAGTAATCTTGCACAGACTGACTATTAGTTAACTCTCCTTCATTGTCTGTATCATCTTCATTATTATAAAAATCGTAAGTATCAGGATTTAACGTTTGTAACCAGCCTTCTATTGCAGTAGGTGCTGTTTTAGGTGTACTCAATTCTTCAATTACAGCTTCTTCACTATCAACATTTGTATCTGTGACATAATCATTATATTTAGTTTCCACATTCAATGACTCTTCACGAATTTTTAACCAATAAGCAGCTGCTTCTGTATCAACTTGAATCTTAGCTGTTTTAAACTCAGAGGCAGGAACAAAGTTAGCATTTACTTGTATTCCTCCTTGTGGAGCATTATCTTTTACAATTTTAGCCGCACACTGGAATGCTTTTTGAATTAAGATATCATTTTCAGAAAGAATGGGTACCTCTAGTTTCGAATAAGAGTAGGATGTTCTTCGTGTACTTTGAGTTTTCGTTTCTGCAGTTACCATATCAATTTCTTGATCACCTTCACGTGCCTCATAAATTGTTTTCGTACCCATTAGCTTACTAAACAATTTAGCATCTTCATTTGTAACATCACCATAAACAAGTTTATTACGAAATGTTCCTAACAGGATATCCATGAATCTTGGGCCATGTTCAATTGCTAATTGACTAATGGTTTGTGCAATAACAATTAAAGGTGCTTTATATTTACGTGATTGAGCAGGAAAACTTTTAAATGCTTTATAAATGTAATCCGCAAACTCATCGACTAAAACCGGATGATAAGGAGATACGTTAGGCTTACGACGGAAAACAGCGTTCTGTACGGCATATAAACACAATTTACCGAATACATCAGATAAATCAGAAAGTTCCCCTTTCGCTGTATTGACTAACAGAATACCTCCAAATTCCAAATGCTTCTCAAAATCAAAATCCGATGGACCACATAAAACACGTCGGAGCAGAGGTTGAGCAGAAATATCATTTAATGTGTTTCGTAAACCGCGAACAAAAGTTTCTTGTTTATCAATTATCTTGGGTTGACCATAGTATTTCCCTTCAGTATGATAAACAACTTCCCCTCCCCCACGGCCACCAGAAATTTCAGGAATATAATTTAAATCAAACCATTCATCAACTTGTTTCATTATGCGGAAATGGTTTCGTTCATCCCTATCTGGAATGGATTCAATATCATTTGGAAGTCGTTCTTTTAATTTGAGATGCATCTCAAACACGAGATTAGCATCATTATACATATCAATTAAATGCTCAAATCTAGCTTCAAAATTAGAATCATGGAGTTTTAACAAATAAATATGTTGTTTAAGATGAGAACGCTCAGATTGAACGAAAAACGGATTTCCTGCGCCATTATCAGAGAGACCCGTTAATACTGAACATAACATCTCAGCAACCTTATCAACTGGACCACGTACAAAATTTATTGAAGGGGTATCAGGATTTGTTGGGTCTAAATAGAAAATAACACTTTCGGGAATCTTGTGTGCTAATACCAATTTATATACTTTTTCGCAGAAGTCATTAGATGGCTCGATAACTGTAAGACCATTAACCTGTGTTCCTTTTACATCCTCTGAATGATAATCTTTTCTTGCATATAAGGTTTTAAAGTTATTAATCATTGAAGCCATATAGTCAAGAATTTGATTGGCAATTGGCAAACCTAGTGCAGCTGATTTCCCTGTACCAATGTTACCGATGATCATTATATTAAGCGTTAGAGACTTGCCCTGTATAACTGCCATTTCCCGTGTAGCACTGTTAGGACCAAGAAATATATCAGGTTCTGGCAATTTTAATGGATTTTTTTCAGTGAAAAATTTGTGTAATGAAGTAGCAAGTTTCCGTTGACGATCATCATTCAAAAAGGAAAGCATCCAACCAGGTATTTTAAATACGTATTCCCATTTTCCGAATTCATCTATAAGCTCTTTTTTATGTTCATAAAAAATCTTAAAGAGCCATAAGAGTACGAGAATAATAATAATTACAGGTATAGCAAATACAAGGTACATGATATTATTAAAATTTGAAAGTATAGTATCCTCTAATCCTTTGTCATTTAGTGAAACCTCTCCAGCTTTCGAATGTAAGAATGGAATAAATATCTTAGCTAATGGAACACTAAACGCCCATAAGTACTGGGCAACTATACCAATCAACATCATCGAGAAAATAAACCATCGACGCTTTATCTCCTGATAGGTCTTAACTTTGGTTGATAGTTTCCAAGTATAAATTAAAATCCAAAAGCTAAAAAAGGTTTCAATGTAATAATTAGTTTTAAACGGATTACCGAAGATACTTAAAGTAGGTAATGGAGCCCCCATTTGTATGAACCAGAAAGAAGCGTATTTATAAATTCCTCTAAAAGCAAAATACCAAGCTAGCAGAAGTAGTAATGTCACAACATAGTAAGATGAGAGGGCTGCTAAACGATATTTCCAGCTTTTTGTAATGTCGATTGTCACTATATAGGAATTTTTTTTGCTCTTTTCGGTTTTTGGATCCTCCCCATTACTTGGTGCATTATTGAGTTCAGCATTCTTTTGAACTGCATTCTCCAAATTCTTGTTTCACCCTCTCTTTTAACGAATAAAAAGCAGCGGTGAAATTAAGCAATTCAGCAGAAGTAGCCAATAATATATT